>JAABUT010000570.1_pt1 | contig 56233 bp, 55 predicted proteins | sample 5559281 | NCBI WGS metagenome assembly JAABUT01 (sample SAMN10711880, study PRJNA513359) | rock metagenome | isolation source: Antarctica rocks | place: Antarctica: Victoria Land, Ricker Hills nord | collected 2016-01-04 | reverse complement strand
TTCGTCTTTTCGCAAAAGAGACCTTAGCTCTTCTGACGTGTAATTCTTTATCTTTAATGCGATCTTGCCCATACCAGCAAGGTACGGTTTTTTATTTAATTGTAAAAACATATTAGACTTTATATAGTTGTCTTGGGATTTTCGGCCTGGCTTCCTTTTTAGCGGAGCAGCGCACAAAAGAAATCGGTATCAGAAAAGTATTAGGTGCAACCGTATTTAACCTTTGGACTTTACTCTTTAAAGAATTTATCAGCTTGATTCTAATTTCTTTATGCATTTCTACGCCAATTGCATACTATTTTATGCACAACTGGCTGCAGCATTACGAATATCGGACAGATATTTCTGTTTGGGTATTCCTCATCACCGCAACTGGTGCAATTTTAATTACCCTTGCTACCGTCAGTTTTCAGGCAATAAAAGCAGCATTGGCCAATCCGGTAAAGAGTTTGAGGAGCGAGTGAAGCCCTCTCCTTTGGAGAGGGTTGGGTGAGGCTCCGGAAGAGAGGGTTTGGGTGAGGTATCGAACTTTGGTTCCTCCCCTTTGGGGAGGTTAGGTGGGCTTTTGGATATAAGCCGAACGGATTGCAAACCCCGCACCCAATTAAAAAAAATGCTATAATTGTAGTTGATTCCTCCTAAAACTACAGCAATAACACCATGAGCTTGAAACATGCTTCCATCCTGATTATTGATGACGATACCGATGTGCTTACCGCTGTTCGGTTACTGTTAAAACCGGTAGTAAAAGAAGTAGTTACCGAGAAAAACCCGGAGAATATCCGTTCGATCCTGTCGCGGCAAACGTTTGATTTGATCCTGCTCGACATGAATTTCAACAGCTCCATCAATACTGGCAACGAAGGCTTGTTCTGGTTGAAGAAGATCCGCGAGTTTAAATCGGATGCTGCGGTAATCATGATCACGGCTTATGGCGATATCGATCTGGCTGTGCGTTCTTTAAAAGAAGGCGCGGCAGATTTTATGGTGAAACCCTGGCACAACGAAGTGCTGCTGAACGTGATTGATGAAGCATTTGCCAAGCAGTCGAAAGTTAAAACGGCAGCCGGTTTTAATATCAACCGTAACTCCATTATTGGTAAAGAGTTGCTCGGCGAATCCGAAATCATGCACAGCATTTTCCATAAGATTGAAAAAATAGCACCTACCGATGCCAATATCCTGATCCTGGGGGAAAACGGAACAGGGAAAGATTTGATCGCAAAAGCCATTCACCAGCAGTCGCTTCGTTCTGCAAAAGCCTATGTAAAAGTAGATGTAGGCGCGTTATCAGAAAATTTATTTGAAAGCGAACTTTTTGGCCATAAAAAAGGTGCTTTTACAGATGCCAGGGAAGATCGGATCGGCCGTTTTGAAGCCGCCCATAACGGTACGTTGTTTCTGGACGAGATTGGCAACATTGCTTTGCACCAGCAGTCCAAATTGCTGACCGTCCTTCAAAACAGACAGGTAACCAAGTTGGGCAGTAATCAACCGGTCGATGTTAATATCCGGTTGATCTGTGCGACCAATGTGCCGCTAAGTGAATTGGCCAACGAAAGCCGTTTCCGGCGGGATTTGATGTACCGCATCAACACCGTGGAAATTACCGTTCCGCCTTTGCGAAAACGAGGAAAAGATATCGAAGTACTGGCCAGTTACTTCAGCAAACTGTACAGCAATAAATATTTGAAACCGGTTTTGGAGCTGGATCAAAAAGCATTGCAGAAACTTCAGCAATACCACTTCCCCGGCAACGTCCGCGAGCTGCAGTACATCATGGAACGCGCCGTTATCATGGCCGAAGGATCGGTTTTAAGAGCTGATGACCTGATCTTTTCGCCCATTGAAACCGTCCACGAAGTGCAGCAGCCCGACGAGCTCCGACTCAGTTCCATCGAAAAAAATACGATTTTAAGGGTGATCGAACTACATAACGGCAACATTACCAAAGCCGCCAAAGAACTGGGCTTGACGAGGACAGCACTATACCGGCGACTGAGTAAGTATGAGATTTGAGGGGAGGAGGAGGAAGTATTTAGTATCAAGTAGCCTTTACAAACAGATAACAGACAAGCCGCAACCAACAACTTCTCCGCCTTTCATGCCAAAACCAAAAGCTTTAATTATCGGTGCCGGAATTGCCGGGATTGCAACTGCCATCCGCCTGGCTGTTCGGGGTTTTGCAGTGGAAGTTTTGGAAGCGAACAGCTATCCCGGAGGAAAACTATCGGAAATTAAATTGGGCGGTTTTCGTTTTGATGCAGGCCCGAGTTTATTTACCATGCCGCAATACGTGGACGAGCTTTTTGAGCTGGCCGGGGAAAAAGCCGATGCTTCTTTTACCTGGCAAAAATTAGCATTGGTTTGCCGTTATTTTTATGCAGATGGTACGTGCCTGGACGCTTTTAGTGACCCGTTTTTTTTTGAAGAAGAGATCAGCCGGAAAACAAAGGACGGGCCAAAAGCAATTAAAAAATACCTGGAAAACAGTAAGCGGATCTACCAGGTCACCAATCATGTTTTTTTGGAAAAATCGTTGCACCGTTTATCAACCTACCTCAACTTTCAAACTTTAAAATCTGTTTTAAGGCTGCCGCAGATTGATGCTTTCCGTACCATGCACCAAGCCAACGATGCTTCTTTTACCGATAAAAAATTGGTGCAGTATGCCAACCGTTTTGCTACCTACAACGGTTCCAATCCGTATAAAGCACCGGCAACGCTCAACGTGATCCCGCATCTGGAGCAGCATTTCGGCGCTTATTTCCCTGATGGCGGCATGTACCAGATCACGCTTTCTTTGGTTGCATTAGCTGAAAGGCTGGGCGTGAAATTTCGATATGATTCTCCGGTAGAAAAAATCGTTATCGAAAAAAGGCAGGTAAAAGGAGTAGAGGTGAAAGGCGGAATGGGGGGAGGTGAAGGGTGGAAAGGTGAAGGGTGGAAAGGGGGAGGGTGTAAAGGGGAAGAGTGGAACGGGGAAGCGAGGAACGGGGAGCGTGATACTGAGGGGATTGAATTTTTGGCTGCCGAGGTGCTTGTATCCAACATGGATGTTTATTTTACTTATCAAAAGCTGCTGGCCCATCATCCAAAGTTACAGCCTAAGCGGGTTTTAAAGCAGGAGCGGAGCAGTTCGGCATTGATTTTTTACTGGGGAATTAAAAAGGGTTTTCCGCAATTGGACCTGCACAATATATTTTTTAGTGAAAATTATCAGCAAGAGTTCGAGCACATCTGGCAGCAAAAAAACATCTGCAATGATCCTACTGTTTACCTTAACATCAGCTCCAAATATGAAGCAAAGGATGCCCCGGAAGGCTGTGAAAACTGGTTTACGATGATCAATGTTCCGGCAAACCAAGGCCAGGACTGGGACGGGCTCATTGCAGAAGCAAGGGAAAACATCGTCCAAAAGTTATCTAAAGCTTTAGGTGAAGACATCAGCCAGTTGATTGTTTGCGAAAGTATCCTCGATCCGCGCAGCATAGAAAGTAAAACTTCTTCTTACCAGGGTTCGCTGTACGGAACGGGTTCCAATAACCGGTTCGCGGCTTTTTTAAGGCATTCCAACAAATCATCCAAAATCAAAAACCTGTTTTTCTGCGGCGGAAGCGTGCACCCTGGCGGCGGTATCCCGCTGGCTTTGCTTTCGGCAAAAATAGTGGCCGATTGGATTGGTGGGTGAGGACGGCGGGCTGAAAATCCTTTGGTTTTAATGATGAGATTTGATAAGATCGGGCATAAAAGAAAAAACAATCTTTGCTGCTGCTTGTCTTAGTGGTAATCAAATTTAAAACTTAAATCAAAATGGCAACAGCAAAATCAAGCACAAAAAAAGCTAAAGCAAAACCTGCACCAAAAGACGAAAGTGCATTAAAAGAATTGTTTACCGGCGAGCTGAAAGATATTTTATGGGCCGAACATCAATTGGTTACCAGCCTTAAAAAACTATCAAAAGCAGCCACGTCCGAGGAATTAAAAAATGCTTTTGATACGCACCTTACAGAAACCGAAGGGCAAATCACCCGCTTGGAAAAGGTTTTTGAAGCTATCGGCGAACAAGCAGAGCCTAAAAAATGTGAAGCAATGGCAGGCTTGTCTAAAGAAGCAGAAGAACTGATAAAAGACACGGAAGAAGGCACTGCTGTACGCGACGTGGCTTTGATTTCCGCTGCCCAAAAATGCGAACATTATGAAATTGCATCTTACGGAACTTTAAGGACTTTAGCTGGTGTATTGGGTTTTACCGAAGCAGAAGACCTGTTAGAGGAAACGCTCCAGGAAGAAAAGAAAACAGATGAGTTGTTGACGGAACTGGCAGAAAGCGTGATCAACGAATCTGCAAAAAACGAAAAATAGTTTTTTCGTTCACAAAAGCAAAGGGCTATTGGTAAAACAATGGCCCTTTTTGTTGTCAAAGCAAATTCTATTTTTACTGGTTTTAATAAAAATAGCTATACTTGCTTCCATGGGTTTTCTGGAGGTTAAGGATTTAGGCAAGGTACATTATCACGAATATGGAAGCGGCCAAAAACTGCTCTTCGCTTTTCATGGCTACGGCATGTCTGGCGAACAGTTTAACGTATTCGAACATTCCTTGCTCCAACAATACCACATTGTGGCATTTGATCATTTTTTCCACGGAACTTCTTATTTATATGAGGTAAAAGAAGTATTGGTTACAGTGGGCATGCAGCCTGATTCCCTGAAAGCTTATGTTACCTCCTGGTTTAAACAATTTGGCGGACAACGCTTTTCGCTGATGGGTTATTCCATGGGGGCCAATATGGCTTTGTTTCTGGTAGAAAATTTTGCCGAATGGATAGATGAAGTTATCCTGCTGGCTCCGGACGGATTGATCCCGCACAAGGGTTTCCGGTTTTTGCAGACTTCTTTTATCGGCAAAAAAATATTTAGAAAACTAACATACAGCAGCTGGATGATGGCACGCATTTTAAAACTTTTAAGGAAGATCAGGATCATAGACAGTAGCTTATATGCCATTGCACGCCATGAAACCGATACACTGCAAAAGCGGCTGAACGCTTATTTTACCATCCATTTTATAAAAAATATCCGTCCGGACATTAAACAAATTGCCGCCCTTATCAACAAACACCATATTCGCTGCCGTTTGTATTTTGGTCAGTATGACGGTCTTTTTCCGCAAAGCAACAGCAAAAAATTAATTAGTTTACTAGACCGGCCAGAAATACATGTGCTGCCTATGGGGCACTGGCTGGTTACCCACGAGCTGGACAATTACATGGCCAGGCAAACCGCATGATCACCAGTAAAAGGCACAAGCTTTTTTACAAGCTGTTTTTGCCTTTTATGCGCTGGCGGTTGCTGCGTACCTTCTCTGCTTTAAACTTATATAATCAAATTGAAGTTAAGCCTGATCATTCCATACTTCTTTTATGCAATCATTTTAGCTGGTGGGACGGTTTTTTGGCAGCTTACCTCGGGCACTTCGTATTTCATAAAAAATTGTTCACCATGATGCAGGAAGATCATTTGCAGCAACGGCTATGGCTGCGCAGGTTAGGTTCGTTTTCGATCAGCCGTACTTCGCGTGATATGTTGAAGTCGATGCAGTATGCGGCTTTACAGTTGGACGATCCTGGAAGCCTGGTAACTGTTTTTCCGCAAGGTTCACTGCAGTCAAACCACAGTACCGAAATCAGGATTGAAAAAGGGATCAGTTATCTGATCAAAAACATCAAAGGCAATTGCCAGATAATGTACGCTGCGGTTTTAATGGATTATTTTGAAAGCTTCAAACCAACCGCTTATTTCCATTTGCTGGATTGCGGTACGAACCATGATTTTAATTTACAGCGATTAACAAAGCAGGTCAACGATTTTCACCGCCAGGCTTTGGAAAACCAGGTCAACGTAAGTCACTAAAAAACTACCGGTAAAAGAAGCATGATCAGAAATAAAAACAATTGGTTGGTTTACAGCTTTTTTTCCTGGTACATTTCCCGGCGGATAAACAAATATTTTCATCAGGTTATTTACGATCCAATAAAAACCGATCCTGATAAATCAGTCATGCTCATAGCCAACCATTACAGTTGGTGGGACGGGTTTTTGTTTTTCCACCTCAACAAACTGCTTTTTAAAAAAAAATTTCATATCATGATCCTGGAAGAAACCATCCGTAAAAACAGTTTCATGAAATACACCGGCGCTTTTTCCGTTTCCAAAGGTTCAAGAAGTATTTTAGAAACATTGAAATTTGCCGGAAATTTATTGAACGACCCGCAGAACTTATTGTTGATCTTTCCGCAGGGAAAGTTGTATTCTAATTTTAAGGACGAAGTGAATTTTGAAAAAGGTTTGATCAGGTTGATCGGCTTCAGTAAGAAAAAGTTCCAATATATTTTTGCTGCTTCTTTTACAGAGCATTTTTCGCAGCAAAAACCTACGGCGTTTATCTACTTGAAAAGTTGGGAAGCAGCAAACCCGGATAGTCTTGCAACTGTTTCTTCGGCTTATCAGGAGCACTACCGGCAATCTAAAAAAGCGCAATCTGCAATTGTTAAATAATGGCTATTCTTTTTTGTTACATCGTCTATTTTTTTCTGATCCTGCGCTTTTGTGTTACCCTGTTCAATTTTATTTCCAATCCTAAACTAAGCAAAGTTTCCCACCAGTATCATGACCTGGTTTCTGTCCTGATCCCGGCCAGGGATGAAGAAAAAAACATCCTCACACTGCTGCAGTCAATTCAGAAACAGGATTATAAAAATATAGAAGTAATTGTACTGGACGATCATTCCAGCGATCAAACTTATCCTATATGTGCCGGGTTTTCCAGGGAACATCCTGCATTTAAAGTAATTCGTGGTAAACCTTTGCCAAACGGCTGGCTGGGCAAAAACTTTGCCTGCAATCAGTTGGCACAACAGGCAAAAGGCAAATATTTGTTGTTTTTAGATGCTGACGAAGAAGTTTATGACGGACTGATCAACAGTGCTGTTTATCGTACAAAAGTTCATCGTTTGGCTTTGCTCAGCCTTTTTACCAACCAGGTAATGGTAACTTTGGGGGAAAAATTAGTTGTTCCGCTGATGCACTTTATGCTGCTGAATTTGCTGCCGTTGCGTTTGATTTACCTTTCTAAAAACCCGGCTTTTGCCGCAGCCAGCGGGCAGTTTATGTTTTTTGATGCGGAGAAATATCACCGGAACCAATGGCACGAAAAAGTGAAGGGCAAGGTGGTGGAAGATGTGGAAATTATGAAATGCATAAAACAAAGCGGGTTAAAAGGGGAAGGCTTGCTGGCCAACGGCATGATCCGTTGCCGCATGTACAATAATTATCAGGATGCAGTAAATGGCTTTAGTAAGAATTTTTTGGCGCCTTTTAACTATAGCATAATTACTTTTTTACTTTATCTGATTGTTTTAATTGGCGGCCCGGTTTTGGTTGCCCTCACTTTAAATTTACAACTGTTTTTGATGATGCTTTCCCTTATTGTCCTTACGCGCATCATGATCTCATTATCATCCGGACAAAATTCGTTTTATAACGTATTGCTGCATCCATTTCAAATGGCGAGTTTGATTGTGGTTGCAGAATTATCTGTAAAAAAATATCTTACCAAAACCACCACCTGGAAAGGAAGAAAAGTTTGAAACATAACAAAACCAGTATTTCTATTTTCCTGATTGTGCTGTTCCACCTTGTTGGATTGATTGGTTTTTTAATGCCTTTTTTACGGCCTCTTTTTTTACGGGTCGTTCCTTTTCATATATTGCTGATGCTGTTTTTAGTGCTCCTAAACCATCATGGCCGGTTTTTTAAATTGCTCCTGTTTGCTTTGATAGTCATGATTTTAGGTTTTGCCGGGGAGTGGATTGGCGTGCACAAACACTGGCTTTTTGGCAATTATGCTTATGGTGCAACTTTAGGTTTTAAGCTGGCTCAAATCCCGCTGATGATTGGCGTAAACTGGTTTCTGCTGATCTATGCAACCTCTGCTTTTATGCAAAAAACACCGGTAAAAACAGCATGGCTTAAAATTATCACCGGAGCTGTTTTATTGGTTTTGCTTGATTTATTGATCGAGCCTGTTGCCATCCGTTTTAACTACTGGCATTGGTTTGGCAATATTGTCCCGCTTAAAAATTATGGAGGCTGGCTGCTGGTAAGTATTTGTTTTTTAACACTGTTCCGTCTTTTTAAATTCAGGTACCAGAATTGGGTTGCACCGGTTTTGCTCCTTGTACAATTCCTGTTTTTTGCAGTTTTGAATTTTGCCTGATAATTAAAGAACTTAAACTCCGCATTTTACGTTAAATTTGTATGCTTATGGAAAATTATCAGCTACAGGTAACTATTGATCGTGATTCCGGGTTTTGTTTTGGCGTAGTCTATGCCATAGATATGGCCGAGGAGATTTTGGCACAGGACGGTTATTTGTATTGCCTGGGCGATATTGTGCATAACGATGAAGAGGTAGAACGCTTAAAAGTAAAAGGGCTGCGGATTATTTCGCACGAGGATTTGCCAAATTTGCAGCATGAAAAAGTTTTGATCCGCGCGCATGGCGAAGCACCGGAAACCTATCGCGTGGCACTTGAAAATAATATTAACCTGATCGATGCTTCTTGTCCGGTTGTTCTGAAATTGCAGAACCGGATCAAAAGTTCGCACGACCAGGACGAAAAGATCCTGATATTTGGTAAACATGGCCATGCAGAAGTAATTGGTTTACAAGGACAAACCAATAATGAAGCACTTGTTTTCCAGGATATAAAAGAACTGGACCAAGTAGAACTGCCGCAGAAATTCACCTTGTACAGCCAGACCACCAAAAGCATGGAGAAGTTTTATTATATAAAAGATGAACTGACCAGCCGTGGCCATGAGGTTAATGCGAATGATACCATTTGCCGCCAGGTTTCAAACCGTGATAAAGACCTGCCGGAGTTTGTAAACAGGTTTGATAAAATTCTTTTTGTATCCGGCAGGAAATCCTCCAACGGTAAGGTTTTGTACGAGGTTTGCCGCAAACATAATCCCAATACTTATTTTATTTCCTCGCCCGCTGAATTGGAGAGATCTATGTTTTCGCCAAATGATAAAATTGGAATTTGCGGCGCAACCTCAACACCAATGTGGTTGATGAAAGAAGTAAAACAAGTGCTCGAACAATATTAAAACAAACATGGCCGATCTGAATATTAAAAAATATACAGCTTCCGGCTTGGGTTTGTTCTTCGCAATCCTGATAATTTCCTGTTGGATTTTATCAACCGTTTTCCTAATGCGCTGGCATTTCGGTTGGAACAATCCATTAGTTTATTTCCTGATCCTGGTGCAGGTGCACTTATACACCGGCCTTTTTATCACAGCACATGATGCCATGCACGGCACGGTTTCCCCAAATCCAATAATTAATAAAATCGTCGGTCAAATTTGCACTTTGTTTTATGCCGCTTTCTGGTATCCTAAATTATACACTAAACACCATTTGCACCACAGCCATGTACATACCAAGCACGACCCCGATTACCACAATGGCAATTTTATCAGTTGGTATTTTCGTTTCATCCGCAATTACCTTTCCATCTGGCAGGTTGTTTTTATGGCCGTCTTATTTAACATTTTAAAGATCTGGGTTCCGCAGCAAAACCTCATTCTGTTTTGGGTTCTGCCTTCGCTCATGAGCACAATACAACTCTTTTATTTCGGAACTTATCTGCCGCACAAAGGTGAACACGACAACCGGCACCAATCCGGCACGCAACGCAAAAACCATATTGTTGCTTTTTTTACCTGCTATTTTTTTGGTTATCATTACGAACACCACGATTCGCCGGGAACGCCGTGGTGGTTGTTGTGGAAGATGAAAGGTGTGTGAAAAAATATTCTCGTAATAGTCTTATAAACACGTAACTCTTGTTAATCTGTTTATAAGGCAGTTTACCAATAAGCAATTAGTTAATGATCTGAAATAGTTATTTTAACAGCTTTTTTACCGGCGGTTCTTTTTTTGATTGTAATAATTACAAGCGGAATGCAACAGACATTTAGAATGCCAAGCAATAAAAAAGCGTCCATATAGCTCATTAAGTAAGTTTGCCTAACTACGGTTGCTTCCAATGCCCCCAAGGCTTGCTGACCAGCGCGCAGATAGTTTGCGCCGTGCACTACAAAATTTTGAATGAGCGATTGCGTGCGATGATAAGTTTCATGGTCACTTGCTGTAATATGCGGAATTAGTGCGGTACGGTTGGCTGCCGCCCTGTTGATAATATAGGTGTTAATCAATGCAATACCAAAGGAGCCGCCCATTTGCCGCATCATGTTGTTTAAAGCTGCCCCCTGAGGTATGTCTGCCGGTTTAAGCTCTGATACAGCAAGTGCAGTTAATGGTACAATCAATAGCGCAGCGCCTACACCCCGAAACAATAAAGGGATAAAAAAATAAGTGCTGCCTGTTTCCAGGTTAGCCCCCGACATTAAATAGCCAAATATGCCTGAAAAAGCAAAGCCTAGAATAATGAGGTACTGAGGACGAAGCCCGCTTTGTAACATTTTGCCCAAAAATGGGGAAATCATGGCAGCCATCAGCGTTCCGGGCAGTAGCATCATACCCGTTTGGAAAGCGGTATAACCAACAATCCGTTGTGCATATAATGGAAACACAAACACCGCACTGAACAAGCCAAAGCCCAAAATAAATGTCATGATTGCAGAAAGGGATAGCGTAGTACTTTTTAACACCCTTAAGTTAATTACCGGATACTTGGTGTGCAACTCCCACCAAACCAATATGCTTAAACACAAAGTAGCGATTACACTTAACGCAACAATGTAGTTGGCAGAAAACCAGTCATCGGTCTCTCCTCTCTCCAGTATAATTTGTAATGATCCGATACCCACAGCTAGCAAAGCTATGCCCAGCCAGTCTATACTTCTATCATTAACCGACGGTTTTGTTGGTTTAAGATAACTGTAAGATAATAAAGCCGCCAGCAAACCTATTGGAATGTTGACGTAAAAAATCCACTGCCAGGATAAATTATCTACAATATAACCACCCAATACTGGCCCAATAGACGGGCCGATAATAATGCCGAGGCTAAAAATACCCGCTGCCGTTCCGCGTTCTTTAGCCGGAAAGGTTTCAAATAAAATGGATTGTGAGGTAGATAGCAGCGCACCACCGCCAATTCCCTGAAAGAAACGGAAGCCTACCAGCTCCCACAAGTTATGGGAAAAGCCACACATGGCCGAAGCCAGGGTGAACAGCAGGATTGAGCCAATGTAATACTGTTTCCGGCCAATTTTTTCTGCTAAAAAGCTGGTCATAGGTATAATAATAACATTGGCTATTGCGTAGGAAGTGATTACCCAGGCAGTGTCCTCCAATGATGCGCCCAAATTACCGCTCATGGTATTGATAGACACATTTACAATAGTGGTATCGATAAGCTCAATGATAGTGGAGGTGATGATGGTAACAACAATAATCCATTTTCTAAAACCAGTTTCCATAGAACAGGGGATAAATTAAACCTTTTGTAGCTTTTTGAATCGTATCGGTGCCAGCTGATAAGAATTGTAACTTTACGACAAAATTACAGATATAATGAGTTGCAGCTTTACATATATTGTCATCTAATTACAATTTTTGAATTTTATGAAAGAAGAAGATATTAGTAAGAAGGATTTGGAAATCCTGATGGATTTCGATTTTTTAGTAACAGTAATTGTAGCTATTGGTGAGGTGGCAAACATAACCGGTGTCCCTCAAAGAAAAATCCGGTATTGGGATGAAAAGGGATATATAGAACCTGTTGATAAAACCTCAACGTACCGGCAATATGATTACTTAAACATAAAGAAAATTGTGCTGATTAAGGAACTCCTGGATGAGGGTTACACATTGGAGGTATCGGCAAAAAAGGTCAATGAAAGATCAGCTAAAGTGTCAGAGGTGTTTCAACGGTTGAAAAGCATTAAAACGGTTAAGTAGTAAAACCGTTTTAATGCTTCTTTTACCCGCTATTTTTTTGTTTATCACTACAAACATTATGATGCGCCGGGAACGCCCTGGTGGTGGTTTGTCCTGGTTTCTAACAAAATTTCCGGCTTCTATTTCTGAATCGGCCTGATCTATTTCACTGTTATACTGCTCAATAAAGGCAGCATTGATTTGATCGGTGTTTTCTTTAGATTAGATTGATAGTTATAACGCGGGCAGTTTAGAAAAGCCAGTAACACTTTTTCTCCCGGTTCGTTTTTTGTATTTACTAATACGCCCATAAACAAAAATTAATCAAATAATCATAAGTTTTATGAAGTGCTTAATTTTTCTAAACCTTTAAAAGCGGATTCTAATTGTTAAAGCCTTTGGCGAATTCAATTTGAAGTTAATCATATAATTAAGGGCATGTTTAAATTTATATCTTAAAAACCAAATGCTTCTTTTAGCACTAAAAAATCAGTGTTTGTATGGTATCTTCACAAAAAAGCAAATAAGGTTTTACTGTTTTTTAGGCGATAAAAGAAGCATAAAAAATGAACTAGGCAAGATTTAAACAGGTTTAAATTCAGTTTAAAAAACTTCAAGATATAATTGCCTGTTTTTTATCGGTAAAAGAAGCGTGTTCATTTTTTTAGACCGCCATTTAAACCCATGCCGATATTTTATTTTTGAACTATTACAACCAAACAGTTCAGACAAAAATTACTTCTTATAAATTATGGCAGCCCTTACTTTAGATCTTCAGCGTATCAATCTTTTAAGAGATATACCTGAAATTATACCTGTTGTTCGTGATTATTATGAAAACTGGAAGATAAAAGTTTTTAACAGGGAACATCACACTTGCAGAAACTATTTGTCGCCCAACAGAAGGGATTTCTACAAAATAATTTTTCTCAGCAAAGGAACAGGCATATTTTCCATCGGTGTAAATACTTATTATATTAATGAACCAACGGTTTTGTTCATTCACCCAAACGAAATTATTTCCTGGCAAAACCTGGCGAAACAGTCTGCCGGACATTTTACACTTTTTAAAAAACAGTATATCGAGGAGCATCCGGCTTTGAAAGCAGTAATGGAAAAGTATAATGTTTTTGCTGATGCTGCAAAAAGTGTCATTCGTTTGCCTGCTGGTGCCGTTCTTTCAATTGACCGTTTGTTTATGCAAATGCACGAGGAAAAAACAAATCCCAATCCTTTAGCTGAAGATGCTCTTCAGGCCTATATCCAACTTATTATTATCGCAAGTGCAAAAGTGGCCTTATATCCAAAACCTGATTTAATCAACGATAAATTCAAACATATTCACGCGTTTTTTCAATTGTTGGAAAATGAAACCTCCTGCATCAATTATACCAGCCCGATCCGGATCAGAACGGTTAAGGAGTTTGCAGGCCATTTGTCCTTGCATCCCAATCATTTGAATGCGTTATTAAAAAAACATACCGGCCAAAACGTAAGTACGCATATTAAAAACCGGTTGCTGGAAGAAAGCAAAATATTGTTGTTGCAAACAAACTGGACATTACAAAACATAGGATATGCTCTTGGATTTGCCGAGCAACCTAATTTCAGTTTGTTTTTTAAAAAGAACATTGGTATCACGCCTGACGAGTTCAGACGAAGTGATCACAATTAATTTCAATGTTCCTTTTACTTCTCTTACAAGGCTATTTTGCTTCCGTTTCTTTGAAATTCATATAATCAACTTTGAAATCGCTATAACCTGCAGTTTTTTTTGTAGCGACATTTGCTTTATTAAATAAAGCAACATGAAAGACACAAAAGTATGGTTAATTACAGGGGCTTCGCAGGGTTTGGGCCTGGCCACTGTTAAATACCTTTTAGCAAATGGACAAACCGTTATTGCCACTACAAGGGATAAAAGTAAATTTGATTCATCCGTTGCAGGCAATGTCAGATCAGAAGTAATTAGCCTCGACCTGAATAGTGAAGATGCTGTAAAAGCTGCTATTGAACAGATGATTCAAAAATACGGCCGCATCGATATCCTGATCAACAATGCCGGACATGGTTTTGTAGGTGCTGTTGAGGAAGCAAATGCCGAAGAAATTGAGCAAGTGATGGCCATCAACGTTCATGCAACTTTGCGGATGATCCGTTATGTGCTGCCATTTATGCGCAAGGCGAAAAGCGGCCATATCATCAACTTATCCTCTATGGCTGGCATCATCAGTTCACCGGGTTGGGGAATTTATAATGCTTCAAAATATGCAGTAGAAGGCTTCTCAGAAGCAATGTACCATGAATTGAAAGATTTAGGCATTAAAGTTACCATTATTGAACCAGGCGCATTCCGTACTAATTTCTTGGATAGCTCGCTCACATCTGCTCATACTCAAATAGAAGATTATGACGCTACTGCAGGTGCTACAAGAAGAAGATTAGCCGGCAATAATGGTAAGCAACCTAATGATCCTGAAAAAGCGGCAATCGAGATATATAAAGTCGCCACAATGATAAACCCGCCTTTACGCTTATTGCTTGGCCATGACGCTTATAACAACGCCATTAAAAAGATCGAACTATTACAATCGGACTTTGAACGTATGAAAAATGTAACATTATCAACCGGCTTTTGATCCGCGAATAAGCGATAACCACAGAACAAAGATTAAAATGGAAATAATCACAAAAAATAAAATCAGCTACAGTACCCCTTGGGAAAACCGACCGGCAAGGATTTCGCGACGAGGCAACTTTTGGATATCCGGCGAGCGGACTACTATTGATAATCATACATATCATCGTGGGCCAATGTTCGTAGCATGGGAGGCACCAGAGCAGATCACTCAGCCATATCCGGTTGTACTGGTACATGGCGGGACTTTTCAGGGCACCGAATGGATGGACACTCCCGACGGTCGTCCCGGCTGGTCACAGCGGTTTATTGAAGCAGGTTACCCGGTTTTTATTGTTGACCGGCCGGGGCATGGCCGCTCACCTTACCACACAAATATACTTGGGCCTATGGGTCCGCCTTTTTCATATGAGCGTGGCCAGGAAGTTTATTTCCCAGCTGTTGCAGCCAAAACTCAAACCCAATGGCCATTCGAATCCAGTGACAATGCCGCTTTCGACGCCTTTATTGCTGGGTACGGGCCAGTGCCTGCCGACCTGGCAGAATCGCAGGAGATGGATGCGGACCGGCTCTCCCGTTTGCTTGACCGCATTGGCCCCGCAATTGTGATTACCCATTCGGCATCTGGCCCCGATGGCTGGCTCGTTGCGGATCGGCGCCCTGGCCTTGTTGTCGCGATTGTTACCGTTGAGCCAATGGGTCCTCCGTTCGCCGAAACATCTGGTATCGGAACGCTGGATTGGGGCCTTACTGCTGTACCGGTTGCTTACAATCCGCCGCGTGCCACTGCAGAAGAAGTTCGTACTGCTGATCCTGCTTCTTTAAGAATTCCGGCTTTGGCCGGAATTCCTATAGCAGTAGTTACGGGTGAAACCTCAGCTTTTGCTAAGTTCGCCCCTGCTATTGTGGACTTTCTTACCGCCGCAGGTGCAGCGGCCGAGCAATTGCACCTGCCTGATTACGGTGTATTAGGTAACGGGCATGGCCTCATTTATGAAAAAAACTCTGATGAAGCGCTTAAACCAGTTTTGAAATGGCTGACGGCAATCACTGGCAAAGTATAAATCAGCAGCACAAATAATCCATCAGCCCTTTAACAAATTTAATGGATAAAAGGAGTATGATAAAAGCAGCGGACAAATAAATTCGCTGCTTTTATCTTAAACAAGCACTAACTAAGTTTATAGCGTGAGGCCGGTTGTCCGGTTTGCGTTGCTGCAAAAAGTTTAAAGCGGGCCTCATCATAATCTTTGAATAGCTGATAATTTTCAACAGATGGTAAGGTAATGTGCTCTCCCTGATCCAAACCACTTAAAGCGGCATCAACACAATTTTCAATGGTCATCACCAATGCAGGATCAAAAGCGGATAAAGGGATACCGCCCACATCATAAATCTCTGTTGCTACAGCGGCAGGTGCAACAAGCTGCACGATCACTTTAGTGTCTTTAAGCTCTTCCTGAAGTCCCATCGTAAAGTTTGCCACATATCCCTTTGTACCGCTATAAATACCAGTGAAGGCGAGGCTGTGAAAGCCTACAGCAGAGCCAATATTGATCAGCGTACCATGATCGCGTTGCTTAAACCCGGGTAAGACTGCACCCGACAAAAGTGTTAAGGCAGTAATGTTCAGATCGGTCATCGCTAATTGTTTCTGTACCGGTGTCCCGATGAACGGAGCAAGCGTAGTGGTGCCGGCATTATTAACCAGCATGGTTATTTTAGCATTACCTGAAATAGCATCAGCGACTTTTTCCAGATCTGCCATAGCGCTTAGGTCAGCAACAATGTTTTCGACCTCGATACTGTACTGTTCCCGCAGCTTCTTTGCTGATTTTTCCAGTCTTTCTTCACGTCGTGCCACAAGTATAAGGTCATAGCCGCGTTGGGCAAGTCGTTCGGCAAATACTTCGCCCAGTCCGGATGACGCTCCGGTTACGACTGCTGTTCCCATTTCATTTGTTCTTTGCATAATCATTTTTCTTTTTTATTTGACGAATCAAAGGTAGATACAGTATCTTTACAAAAGATACAAGTTTCCCAAAGGGAAGTGCTTTCCCTTGGGAAACCAAGAAATGACAAATATGAAACAGGAAAACTGCAGTAGCCAAAACTTATCGCAATGTGCCCGTGAGTTAAAAGCCATCCAGGACACGATGGATATTTTGAGCGGTAAATGGAAAATTAGTATTATGAGCTGTTTAAGGTTCGGCAAAAAGCGCTTTAAAAACCTACAGCTTGAGGTAAAAGGCATAGGCTCCAAAATGTTATCCAAAGAACTGCAGGAACTGGAAGTGAACGGACTGGTCAAACGGACGGTATTGAACACCAAACCGGTAATGATAGAATATGAAATTACTGAATACGGACAAACGCTCAATCCTATCATCAATGAAATGTCAACATGGGGAATACAACACCGGCAAAGAATATTGAGTACATGAGGGCTGAACAAACCTCCTTTTTCCCGTCTGTCTGAAAGAATATAAATTTAAGCTAAACTCTAATCTAATCATCATTACTGATTCAAAACATTATGTTACTGCAAGGTCAAATTGATTTTGCCAATCACTTTCCCTGCAACCCTTCTTAAATAAAATTTACTTTTGCAGCCATAAACAAAGCATCGCATTAATTTTTTATGGGAAAAAAAGGGGTTTTATTGGTGAATCTGGGCACGCCTGATGGTCCGCAAACTAAAGATGTTCGTCGTTATCTGGGCGAATTTTTGATGGATGGCCGCGTAATCGATATTAATCCTGCGCTTCGTGCTTTGCTGGTAAAAGGAGCTATTGTGCCTTTTCGTTCACCAAAATCAGCAAAGCTGTATCAGGAAATTTGGTCTCCCGAAAATGGTTCGCCCTTACTTTATTACAGTATCAAGCAGACAGAATTGTTGCAGCAAAGTTTGGGCAATGATTACCAGGTGGAACTGGCGATGCGTTACCAAAATCCTTCAATAGAAACAGCTTTGGGGAAATTAAAAGCTGCCAATGTAGATAGTTTAAAAGTGATTGCGCTGTTTCCGCAATATGCTTCTGCCAGCAGCGGTTCTGTTTATCAGAAAGTGATGGAACAGGTAAGCAAATGGCTGACCATTCCTGATCTTTCTTTTGTCAATTCTTTCCACAACAATGAATTAATGATCGAAAATTTTGCGGACAACGGCCGGAAATACCAGCAGGAAACTTATGATCACATCCTGTTCAGCTTTCATGGTTTGCCGCAAAGGCAGTTGATTAAATCAGACCCGACTCAAAGCCACTGTTTAAAAACTGCCGGTTGCTGTGCTACACTTACCGATGCCAATAAATTCTGCTACTCGGCGCAATGCCATGATACCGCACGTTTAATTGCAGAAAAATTGAATTTAAAAAAAGATCAGTACACGATATGCTTCCAGTCGCGTTTGGGAAATGATCCCTGGGTGAAACCTTATACAACCGAAGTGGTGGCAGAACTGGCCAAAAAAGGAAAAAAGCGGATGCTGGTTTTTTGTCCGGCGTTTGTGGCAGATTGCTTAGAGACCGTGTATGAAGTTTCGGTTGAATACAACGAAGAGTTTAAAGCTTTAGGCGGAGAAAAAATCCAATTGGTGGAGAGTTTGAATGATTCACCGAAATTTATTGAAGCTTTGCGGGCAATGGCGGTTGCTTGAAGATGGAACGAGCCTACGGCTCTCGCCCACGAAATTAGTCATACAGAATCAGCGAGAGCCGTAGGCTCGGTCCATTTGGTAACACTGGGTTTCAACCCAGTGATTTTTTAAACGACAATGCTTCTTTTATCCCTATAAAATTGGTGTTTATAACTTATCGAATGTCAGCTTTCATATCGGCCATGAACAATTGGCCTTTCTCGCCTTAATGTTTTTTGTGCGATAAAAGAAGCATCAAAATTAGTTCCTGCTTATTTACTTTCATTTAGAAAATCATGCTGTCGGATATACTGCATGATCCTGTTTGTGGCTCCTGTGTTTTGCTGCGTGTAATTTTTAGCGTGGCAGGAAGCCCGGAAGTAAAAGTTTTGGTCGTTGATAAGCTGTGCAACGGTATGTTCTAAAGATGCTTCGTTTACAATAGAAAAACCTGCGTTTAGTTTAATCAAATCCCGGGCTTCTTTAAATTTACGGTAAGCCGGGCCAAAAATAACCGGCAAACCAAAAGCCGCAGCTTCCAGCGTATTGTGGATGCCGGTACCAAAGCCTCCGCCAATATAAGCCATGGTGCCATATTGATAAAGCCGCGACAATAAGCCAATGTTATCAATCACCAAAACCTGCCTTTGCTTTAACAACTCAAGATCGGCAGTAATTTCAGAATAACATATTGTTTTTTCTGCCGGGAGTTTTTGCAGCAAACTGCTTATTTTCTCTTTGCTGATTTCGTGCGGCGCAATCACAAATTTCCAGTCCGGATAAAGCGGAATCAAATGAACAATCAGTTCCTCGTCTGGCGGCCAGGTACTTCCGGCAATAAAAACTTTTTGACCGCCTTTAAAAGCGGCTATCACTGCAATCGGTCCTGCGGTTTGTGCATTTTCCCAAACACGGTCAAAACGGGTATCGCCGCTTACCGTTACTTCATCTATATCGATTGTTGCGAGCAATTCTTTTGAAAGTTCATCCTGAACAAAAAAATGTTGCACTAAAAGAAGCATTTTGCGATGGAGGCTTCCGTAACTGCGGAAGAATATTTGCTGCGGACGAAAGATCCCGGAAATCAAATACAACGGTATTTCGCGCTGGTACAACTCGTCCATAAAAAAATACCAGTATTCGTATTTTGTAAAAACAGCGATTTTAGGGTTGATGGCACTGATAAATTTGTTTGCGTTGCGCTGTGTGTCCAAAGGAAGGTAATATACATGATCTGCCAACGGCGTATTTTTCCTGACCTCATATCCCGAAGGGGAAAAAAAAGTAACTACTGTTTTTACCGTTGGGTTTTCTGTCCTGAGTTTTTCGAGTACAGGCCGCCCTTGTTCAAATTCGCCTAATGAAGCAAAGTGGAACCATATACTTTCATTTAACGTAACAAGCTTTTGTTTGCGGCGGCCATCAATCCATAAACGTGCTTTTGGGTTGAAAAAGGAGGCCAGCCAAATTCCAAACCAATAAATGTGAATGCTAATGCGGTATAAAAAAAGCATTGTATAACAAAAGTTTATATATTCGTCGAAGGTAAAACATAAAGTGTAAACAAAAATTTCAAATATGAAAATAGCCGTAGTAGGAACAGGTTACGTTGGATTAGTAACCGGAACATGCCTTGCAGAAACCGGAAATGAAGTGATCTGTGTTGATATTAATGAAGAAAAAGTTAAAGCCATGCAAGATGGCATTTTGCCCATTTATGAGCCCGGCCTGGAGCAGCTTTTTCACCGGAACATTAAACAGGACCGACTGCATTTTACAAAAAATTTAGCCGAAGCGATAAAAGAAGCACAGGTAATTTTCCTGGCGCTTCCAACGCCTCCGGGCGGTGACGGCTCTGCGGATTTAAGTTACGTTTTAGGGGCAGCAAAAGATATTGCCGGGTTAATTACAGACTACAAAGTGATCGTTACAAAATCTACCGTTCCGGTTGGTACGGCAGATAAAGTAACCGCTGTTTTTAAAGAAAACACTTCGGTAGAATTTGCAGTGGTTTCCAACCCTGAGTTTTTGCGCGAAGGTGTTGCCGTTGAAGATTTTATGAAACCAGACCGGGTAGTGATCGGTACGACAGATGAACGCGCACGTGAAATACTGGGTGAGTTATACGGCCCGTATGTGCGCCAGGGAAACCCGATTTTGTTTATGGACGAGCGTTCATCAGAACTGACAAAATACGCGGCCAATTCTTTTCTCGCTACCAAAATCACTTTTATGAACGAAGTAGCCAACATGTGCGAACTGGTTGGCGCCAATGTGGATATGGTACGTGCCGGTATCGGTGCCGATGCCCGTATCGGAAAACGTTTCTTGTTCCCGGGAGTAGGTTACGGCGGCAGTTGCTTCCCCAAAGATGTACAGGCGATGGCAAAATCGGCTAAAGAACATGGCTATGATTTCAAGATCCTGGATTCTGTGATGGAGGTAAATGAAACACAGAAAAAGAAGCTGGTAAAAAAAGTATTGGAATATTTTAAAGAAGGCATACAAGGCAAAAAATTTGCGCTGTGGGGGCTGGCATTCAAACCGGAAACAGATGACATCCGCGAAGCACCTGCTTTGTATATTATTGACGAATTGTTAAAAGAAGGCGCAACCGTGGTTGCTTATGATCCGGAAGGGATGCCAAATGTAAAACGAATATTGGGCGATAAGATCACTTATGCGCCAGACCGTTATGCAGCTTTGGACGGAGCAGATGCCTTGCTGATCGTTACCGAATGGTCTGTTTTCAGGACTCCGGATTTTCAATATCTCAAAGAGAAGATGAAGAATAATGTTATTTTTGACGGCAGGAATCTATACGATCTGGATAAAATGAGCAAGAACGGATTTTATTACAGCAGCATCGGAAGGAAAACTATCGAATAATGGAAAACAGAAAACGAATATTAATTACAGGTGCAGCCGGTTTTTTAGGCTCCCACCTATGCGACAGATATATTAAAGAAGGTTTCCATGTTATTGCCATGGACAACCTCATCACCGGCGATCTTAGAAACATCGAACATCTTTTTCCGCTGGAAAACTTTGAGTTTTATAACCACGATGTTTCTAAATATGTACACGTATCGGGCAAGCTGGATTACATCCTGCATTTTGCTTCGCCTGCCAGCCCGATCGATTATTTAAAAATACCTATTCAAACCTTAAAAGTAGGTTCTCTTGGCACTCATAATTTGCTGGGCCTGGCCAAAGATAAAAAAGCCCGGATTTTAGTGGCTTCTACTTCCGAAGTTTACGGCGACCCGAGTGTAAACCCTCAGCCTGAAGAATACTGGGGAAATGTAAACCCGGTTGGGCCAAGAGGTGTTTATGATGAAGCCAAGCGTTTCCAGGAAGCGATCACGATGGCTTATCATACTTTCCATCAGGTAGAAACCCGCATCATCCGTATCTTTAATACTTATGGCCCGCGTATGCGTTTGAACGATGGCCGTGTTTTGCCGGCTTTTATCGGTCAGGCTTTAAGAGGAGAGGAGCTTACTGTTTTTGGTGATGGCTCACAAACCCGTTCTTTCTGTTATGTGGATGACCTGATCGAAGGTATCCATCGTTTGTTGATGAGTGATTATACACAGCCAATGAACATTGGTAACCCGGATGAAATAACGATCAGGCAGTTTGGTGAAGAAATCATTAAATTGACAGGTACAGATCAGGAATTGGTAAGTAAACCGCTGCCAACCGATGACCCGAAACAACGCCGTCCTGATATTACCAAAGCCCGGGCAATATTAGGCTGGGAACCAAAAGTGTCCCGTGCAGAAGGATTGAAAATCACCTACGAATATTTTAAATCATTGCCTGATATCGAAATTCAGCATAAAGATTTTACCTATTATAATAAGTGATCATGTCAAAAATACTGGTTACAGGCGGTCTGGGTTTTATCGGCTCGCACACAGTAGTAGAACTGATAAATGCCGGATATGAACCGGTTATTGTGGACAACCTGTCTAATTCAAATCCCAAGATTTTGGATCAGTTGAATAAGATCTTAGGTTTTAAACCTGTTTTTTACAAACTGGACCTTTGCCACGAGCATGACATTGCAGAACTGGTTGATAAAGAACCTGAACTTGCCGGCATCATTCATTTTGCAGCATCAAAAGCAGTAGGGGAATCTGTTGAAAAGCCTTTGATGTATTATAAAAATAATTTTCTCTCTTTAATCAATGTGTTGAATGCCTATAAAGGGAAGAAGCTGAACTTTGTGTTTTCATCCAGTTGTACCGTTTACGGGCAGCCTGATGAATTACCGGTTACCGAAAAAGCACCGATAAAAACAGCAACATCCCCGTACGGCAACACCAAACAGGTTTCAGAAGAAATTTTGCAGGATGTGATTGCTTCGGGCAGTGAATATAACATCATCTCGCTTCGTTACTTTAATCCTGTTGGTGCCCATCAGTCTGCATTAATTGGGGAGTTGCCTATCGGAGTACCGCAAAATTTAGTGCCTTTTATCACGCAAACCGCTATCGGTAAACGCCAGAAATTAACTGTTTTTGGCAATGACTACAACACACCGGACGGCAGTAATGTGCGGGATTATATCCATGTGGTCGATCTGGCAAAAGCACATGTAGCAGCTTTAAAGCACATGGAAACAGCTGCTGATTTTAACGGTTATGATGTTTTTAACATTGGCGCCGGTAAAGGCAGTTCTGTTTTGGAAGTGATCCATGCATTTGAAAAAACTACCGGTGTTAAATTAAATTACGAAATTGGCCCGCGCCGCCCTGGCGATGTGGAGCAGGTTTGGGGGGATGTGTCAAAAGCGGCAGAAAAGCTGCAATGGAAAACAGGATTGGATGTGGATCAGATGATGCTGTCTGCCTGGAACTGGGAGAAATACCTCAAAGAGAATCCTTTATAGTTAAAATGAAAAAGAAAATCATCATTACCGGCGGTGCCGGATTTATTGGTTCGCATGTCGTTCGGCGGTTTGTTAAAACTTATCCGCAGTACCGTATCATCAATTTAGACAAATTAACTTATGCCGGTAACCTGGCAAATTTAAAGGATATTGAAGATGAGCCCAACTATCAGTTTGTAAAAGGTGACATTGTTGATGCTTCTTTTATCTATGATCTATTTGAGCGGGAACAACCGGATGCTGTAGTCCATCTCGCCGCAGAATCCCATGTGGACCGTTCCATTACTAATCCTTTGGAATTTGTAATGACGAACGTTGTAGGTACGGCAAATCTGTTAAATGCTGCACGCGAATGCTGGAAAGGAAAGTACGGTCAAAGCCGTTTTTATCATGTTTCTACCGATGAAGTTTACGGTACATTAGGTGAAAGCGGCATGTTTACGGAAGAAACGGCTTACGATCCGCATTCGCCTTATTCAGCTTCAAAAGCTGGTTCCGATCATTTGGTGCGCGCTTATCAGGATACGTATGGCATGGATACCGTTATATCCAATTGCTCCAATAATTATGGTTCTAATCATTTTCCTGAAAAATTAATTCCCTTAACAATTCATAATATCCAGGAAAGAAAACCAATCCCTGTTTATGGAAAAGGGGAAAACATACGCGACTGGCTTTGGGTAGAAGACCATGCACGTGCCATTGATGTGATTTTCCATCAGGCAGAAGCTGGTAAAACTTACAATATTGGCGGACATAATGAGTGGAAAAATATCGACCTGGTACATCTTCTATGTAAAATAATGGATGAAAAATTAGGCCGGGCAGCAGGGGAATCCGCACAATTGATCACTTATGTAAAAGACCGTGCCGGCCACGACTTGCGTTACGCCATTGATGCTTCTAAATTAAAAAAAGAATTAGGCTGGACGCCAAGTGTTACTTTTGAGCAGGGCCTGGAGAAAACAGTGGACTGGTATCTCACAAATCAAGAATGGCTGAACAACATTACTTCGGGCAATTATAAGCAATACTACCAGGAACAGTATGAAAACCGCTAACGATGTTTGGTTTTTTTAGTAAAAAAAAGTTTGATGACGTAAGGACTTTCGATTTTAGCACTCTCGGGGTAGATATGCACTCGCATGTGCTGCCGGGCATTGACGATGGTGCGCAAACTGTAGAAGAATCTATTGTACTGGTTCAGGCAATGAAGCATTTGGGGATTAAAAAAATTATCGCTACCCCACATATTATGGTTGATTATTACCGTAATACACCAGAAACTATCGGCAATGCACTGCAAATCTTAAAAAACGAGTTACAAATACAGCAGATAGATATTGAAATAGAAGCCGCAGCAGAACATTTATTGGATGAAGCTTTTGAAACTTTATTGGATGAAGGTAAAGTAATGCCCATGCCCGATAATTACCTGCTTTTCGAAATGTCGTTCATTGATGTCCATCCAAACCTCGTGCCGGTTATTAAAAAAATAAAAGAAATGGGGTACAAACCTATTTTGGCACATCCGGAACGCTACCCCTATTTAAATATCGAAAATTGCGAAAGCATAAAAAGCTGGGGATGCAATTTGCAAATGAACACTATTTCTTTAACGGGTTATTACGGGGCAAAAACTAAAGAAATGGCCGAATTAATGGTTGATCAAAACCTGGTGGATTTTATTTCAAGTGATATGCACCATGTACGCCATGCTACTGCACTGGAAAAATCACTTAAAACCCCCTATCTGGAAAAACTGCTTTTTGATTATCCGCTAAAAAACCAGTTGCTGATGTAACCGGTTGAAATGAGTTGGGAGCGTTCAGCTATGAGCCTTCAGCCTTCAGCTATCAGACATGAGCTATCACCATAACCCTTCTTACAATTCGATTAAGCCAAACCAATTTCTTTAGCAAGGTAAACATCCTGTATGGTGTGTAAAAACTCAACCCCTTCTGCAAATGGCCGCTGAAAAGATCTTCGTCCTAAGATCAGTCCCATTCCACCTGCCCTTTTATTAATCACGGCATTTTTTACAGAGTCTGCCAAATCTGACGCTCCTTTTGATTCACCTCCGGAATTGATTAGTCCGGCGCGACCCATATAACAATTGGCCACCTGGTAACGGCAAAGGTCAATCGGGTGATTTGTACTTAATTTGCTATACATTAGGGGATCGGTCTTTGAAAAATTAATTGCAGTAAAACCACCGTTAACATCAGGGAGTTTTTGCTTGATAATGTCTGCCTGTATGGTTACTCCGATATGATTGGCCTGGCCGGTAATATCGGCAGATGTTTCGTAATTGACCCCATCTTTTGTAAAGGCATTGTTGCGGGTGTAGCACCATAATACAGTGGCCATGCCCAGGCTGTGTGCCTGCTCAAATGCCGCTGCAACTTCAATGATCTGCCGGTCTGATTCTTCCGAACCAAAATAAATGGTTGCACCAACCGCAGCAGCGCCAAGGTTCCAGGCATCCTGAACCGAGCCAAACATGATCTGGTTGTATTTAACAGGATAGGTAAGCAATTCATTATGATTCAGCTTTACTATAAAAGGTATTCTGTGTGCATATTTGCGCGCTACCATCGCCAGGTTTCCAAAAGTTGTTGCAACTGCGTTCGAGCCGCCTTCAATAGCCAGTTTTACAATATTTTCCGGGTCAAAATAGATTGGGTTTTTTGCAAAAGATGCGCCGGCAGTATGTTCTATTCCCTGGTCAACAGGTAAAATAGAAACATAGCCTGTTCCGGCTAAACGGCCGTGATTAAAAATAGCTGCGAGGTTGCGCAATACCTGCGGATTACGGTTGCTCTGCAAAAAAACCCGATCAATAAAATCGGGCGACGGCTGGTGTAAAAGCTCTTTTGAAAAAGTATGGGATTGATATTTTAACAAACTATCGGCATTGGTGCCTAATAATTCAACGATTTTTTGAAAAGCCATGGCAAAGTTTTTTTATCTAACACCATCAATAACCTAATTGTTATACTGCCCTGAATATTATTAAGGATTCTTCTCAAATAAAAAACAAGAAATCCTGTAGGGTTATCAATGCTTGTTAGTAAGTTTAAGAAAGGTTCGGAACTTTTACATGCTTCTTTTATACCCTAAAAAGCGGTAAGCTTATGGTTAATTGTTCATCGCTGACAGCTGATCTCTGATAGCTGATAGCTCATTGCTGATAGCTTATCCTTAATTTACCCATTTCCAGTTCCTGATCTCGGGCATATCTTCACCATTCGTGTTGATAAAGTGCTTATGTTCAATGAGTTTATCCTGTAACTTTTGCTTCAGGTAAGTGCCTTTGCTGCCTGTTTGGGGCAGGCGGTCTATGGCATCCATTACCAGGTGAAAACGGTCCATCTCATTCAATACAGTCATGTCAAAAGAAGTAGTGATCGTGCCTTCTTCTTTATAGCCGCGAACGTGCATATTGCTGTTGTTTGTGCGGTTATAAGTTAAACGGTGAACTAACCAGGGATAACCATGAAAAGCAAAGATGACAGGTTTATTTTTGGTAAATAAAGAATCAAAATCCTTGTCGCTCAAACCATGCGGATGTTCGGATTGCCTTTCCAGCTTCAACAGGTCAACCACGTTTACTACCCTGATCTTGAGCTCCGGCAAATGTTCCCGCAATACAGATACCGCAGCCAGTGTTTCCAGCGTTGGAACATCTCCGCTGCAGGCCATTACCACATCAGGCTCGCAATCCTGATCATTGCTGGCCCAATTCCATATCCCAATCCCACGGGTACAATGCGCAACTGCTTCATCCATAGAAAGCCATTGTGGCGAAGGATGTTTGCCTGCAACAATTACATTTACGTAATGATAGCTGCGCAGGCAATGGTCCATTACAGACAACAGGCAGTTGGTATCCGGCGGAAGATAAACGCGCACAATCTCTGATTTTTTATTGATAACAAGGTCGATAAAACCAGGGTCCTGGTGTGTAAAGCCATTATGGTCCTGCCGCCAAACGGTAGAAGTAAGTAATATATTTAAGGAAGCAATCTTTCTTCGCCATGAAATTTCGCGTGTCATTTTTAACCATTTCGCGTGCTGGTTAAACATAGAATCAACAATATGTATGAAAGCTTCGTAGCAATTGAAAACGCCATGCCTGCCAGTTAGTAAGTAGCCTTCCAGCCAGCCTTCACACTGGTGCTCGCTCAGCATTTCCATTACCCTTCCCGTTGGGGCAAGAAATTCATCATTTGCTTCTCTTAAGGTATTCCATTCACGGTTTGTTACTTCAAAAACTGCCTCCAGGCGGTTGGACACAGTTTCATCCGGACCAAAAAGCCTGAAGTTGCTGTTGTCCTCGTTAAATTTAATCACATCCCGTAAAAAATGCCCTGTTACAGGTACGTCCCCTTCGCCATCCGTACCGTGTTCTGTTACCGCCACTGCGTAATCCCTAAAGTCGGGCATCCGCAGGTCACGCAGTAAAACACCGCCATTGGTATGCGGATTAGCGCCCATACGGCGTCCGCCCTTTGGGGCAAGTTCTGCCAATACTGTTTTTAGCATGCCTTTTTCGTCAAACAACTCTTCTGGTTGATAACTTTTCATCCAGCTTTCCAACTGTTGCAAATGTTCCGGCGGGGTGGAAGCTGAAACCGAAAGCGGGATCTGGTGCGAGCGGAAAGTGCCTTCTATTTTATGCCCATCCACTTCTTTTGGGCCGGTCCAACCTTTTGGCGACCGTAAAACAATCATTGGCCAGCGCGGTCGTGTTCCGTTTTTATATCCGGCTGTATCCAGTTTGATTTGTTTGATATGATCTACCGCCTCGTTTAACGCTGCTGCCATTGCCTGGTGCATCACTTCATGTTCAGAACCTTCCACAAATATTGGTGTCCAGCCATAACCCCGGAATAAATGATCCAGTTCCTCATGGCTTATCCTTGCTAAAACCGTTGGGTTGGATATTTTATAACCGTTAAGGTGCAGGATAGGCAGCACAACACCGTCCGTAAGCGGATTCAGGAATTTGTTGGAATGCCAGGCGGTAGCCAAAGGGCCGGTTTCCGCTTCCCCGTCGCCTACTACACAAGCGGCAATAAGTTCCGGGTTGTCTAATACCGCCCCAAAAGCATGGCTCAAAGAATACCCCAATTCGCCGCCTTCGTGGATAGATCCGGGCGTTTGAGGCGAAGCATGGCTGGAGATACCACCAGGATAGGAGAATTGTGTAAATAACTTTTTAAGTCCTTCTTCGTCCTGCGTGATGGCCGGATACACTTCGCTGTAAGTACCTTCCAGGTAAGTGCCGGCAACAACTGCTGGACCGCCATGTCCGGGCCCGGAAATATAGATCATGTCCAGGTCATACTCCTTGATAACCCTGTTGAGGTGGGTATAAATAAAATTCTGGCCCGGGGTTGTGCCCCAGTGCCCCAGCAACATATTCTTGATATGTTCTAATTTTAGCGGTTCCTTTAATAATGGGTTGTCCCGCAGGTAAAGTTGCCCTACAGACAAATAATTTGCGGCACGCCAATAAGCATGGATATTATTTAGCAGTTCAGGCGAAAGAGGTTTGTCTTTGTTTATTGCGATTTCTAAAACACTGTTCATTTCCATATCTTTAAACTTTAGGTTTGTTGTTGAGTTGTTTTTTCAGCGATCATTCCGCCGACTATTTTTGCGATCATCAATTCTTCATCGGTAGGTATTACACGTACAGCGGTGCTTCTTTTACCACTTGAAATAATACCTGCATTTTCATCAGGATAAATTTGATTTTTAGACGGCGATGAAGCTTCCCGGGCCTTGTTCATTTCTGTTTTTAAGGTGTGGCCCATCAAGGTTTCACTGTTGCTTTTTTCGTCCAGTTCAATCCCCAGGAAACCTAAACCTTCACAAATCCTTGCCCTGATCACAGGCGCATTTTCTCCAATTCCCCCGGCAAATACCAATGTGTCTATACCGCCTAAAGCAGCAGCAAAGGCACCGATCCACTTTTTTACCTGGTAACAAAACAGGTTTACTGCCTCTGCCGACCGTACATCTGTTGCTTCCTGCCGCAACAGGTCATTCATGTCTGCACTGGTTTCGGAGATGCCAAGCAAGCCAGATTCATGGTTAACCAAATGGTTAAATTGTTCCGGGTCAAGCTTTTCTGTTTTCATCATAAACCAACATACGCCCGGGTCTAAATCCCCGGAACGGCTGCTCATGGGCAAACCGGAACACGGACTAAAACCCATGCTGGTATCAATACTTTTACCCTGATAAACAGCAGCTAAGCTGGCACCGTTGCCCAAATGAGCCAGGACAACACGGCCATTGGCAGCTTCTTTTCCGGCCAATCTTTCAAGTTCCTGCATAAGGTAATTGTAGGATAATCCGTGAAAGCCGTAACGCCTGACACCCAATTGCTCAAACCGGCGAGGGATAGGCAATAGTTTGGCTACACCTGGCATAGTTTGGTGAAAAGCAGTATCAAAACAAGCAAACTGTGCTATTTTAGGGTGATGTTTTTGAAATGCTTCGATCAGTTTGATTTCATTTGGCAAATGATCAGGATCGTAAGGGATAATTTGTTTTAACCCTTCCAGGAGTTCCGTTGTTATCAGTGCCGGCCGAGTATGCTGCATACCATGGACTATGCGGTGCCCGATAGCTGTTATCCTGTTAAAATCTGCCTTCTCTTCCAGCCACTCGAGTAACCAAATTAGGGTTGATGTATAATCATTTTCTTTAATTGAAAGCGTTTGCTTTTCAGTTGTTTTGGTATTGAAAGTAAATTTGACCCCGGGCAAACCTATCCGGTTTATTTCCCCGGAAAATACTTTTTCAGGTACGCTTCCCCGATGGTATAAAGCAAATTTGATGCTTGATGAACCTCCATTGATCGTTAATATCATTTTCAAGGTTCATTAAAGGTTTCTTTTTCATGGTCCATTTTTATCTGCCCCGGGGATTTTAATGTTGGGTCAAAATTCAAGAACCTGTATCAGTATTGGCATGACCTAAATCAGCCAAAGAAATGATCTATGTCACATTTTTTAAAAGAATTGAACCAGACCTTCATGCTTCTTTTATCTGCATAAAAACAGTAAGCACTACATTTTTTAGGCCGAATTTTGGCTGAAAGCCGTTGCCTGATAAAACACCGATTTTATAGTGATAAAAGAAGCATCAGTTTAAATACCGAGCAATATCGAAAAGCTCTCAATACGCTTACTTTAATCACCTTCAAATAATTTGTATATTGCATGTGTTTTAAATTCCCCCTCCTGCTTATAAAAATCCATGGAAAATACGGCTTTACTAAAAGCAATCATTGATAATGCGATTGACGGCATTATTACAATAGATGATAAAGGGAAGATTGAAACCATCAACCCATCCGGCTGCAAATTATTTGATTACAGCCCGGAAGAAGTTATCGGTAAAAATATATCCATGTTGATGCCTTCCCCCGATAGGGACCTGCACAATGATTATCTTTATAGTTACCATACCACCGGGCAGGCAAATATTATCGGTAAAGGCCGTGAAGTGATGGGTTTGCGCAAGGACGGGGATATTTTCCCGTTCCGCCTGGCAATAAGTGAAGTACAGTTTCTGGGGCGTAAAATTTATGCTGGTTTTATCCATGATCTAAGCCGTGAAAAAGAAGGCGAAGAACGGCTTAAAGAATATCCGGTACATTTAGAAGAGCAGGTTGAAGAACGGACACAATCGTTAAAAGAATCAGTTAAGGCATTGGAAGATGCCAAAGAAAAGGTAAGCCTGTCTTTAGAAAGTGAAAAAGAACTAAGCCAGTTAAAAAGCCGTTTTGTTTCTATGGCTTCCCATGAATTCCGGACCCCGTTAAGTTCTATTCAGTTATCCGCTATTTTAATTGAAAAATATGCGCAGCAGGATGATAAAGAAAATATCTCAAAGCATATTGGTAAAATTAAAATTTCTGTAGGTAACCTTACGGGTATCCTGAATGATTTTTTATCATTGGAAAGATTGGAAGCCGGCAAAATTGAACCTGTTCCCACCGTGTTTGACCTCGTTAAATTTGCTGAAGGGATTACAGAAGAAATGCAGCTGGTAGCTAAGCAGAACCAGCAGATCATCTACCAGCATACGGGCACGGTAAGTATGGTAAATTTGGACCAGTCTTTATTAAAGAATTGCATTATCAACCTGATCAGCAATGCGATCAAGTATTCCGGCGAAAATGCTTTTATTGAATTCAACACAGAAATAGTTGGGCCATGTTTAACCATTGTTGTTAAAGATAACGGAATTGGTATCCCGGAAGATGACCAGAAGCATTTGTTTGAAGCCTTTTTTAGGGCACACAACACAGGCAATATCCCCGGAACCGGTTTGGGGTTAAATATCGTGACCCGCTATACAAAGTTGATGAACGGCCAGATCAGGTTTGTAAGTAAAGTTGACCAGGGTGCTGCTTTTACCCTTTCATTTCCTATTGACCATGAATAAGTGCATCCTGATCATAGAAGACAATAACGACATCAGGGAAAGTACTGCTGAAATACTGGAACTTTCTGGCTACAAAACATTACAGGCCAACAATGGAAAAGCAGGTGTAGAAATGGCCATGCAACATCATCCTGATTTGATTTTATGTGATATCATGATGCCGGAGTTAGACGGGTATGGGGTTTTGTATTTATTGAACAAGAATCAGGATACGGCTTCTGTCCCTTTTGTTTTTTTGACTGCAAAAGCAGAACGTATGGATTTTAGAAAAGCGATGGAAATGGGTGCCGATGATTACCTGACCAAGCCTTTTGATGACATGGAACTGCTCAAGGCGATTGAAAGCAGGCTGCACAAAGAGGAAAAACAAAAGGCGTATTACAGCAAAACGCTGCGGGATTTGGAAAAGCTGACTGCAAGTTCGGGAAGCGGGGCAGCAGAACTGAAAGCATTGATCCATAGCCGTAAAATAAGGCAGATCAAAAAAAAGCAGATATTGTATTACAATGGCGATCAGCCGCAAGGCATTTATTTAGTACTGCGTGGAAGCATCAAAACCATAAAGCTGGCAGAAGACGGCCGGGAACTGATAACCGGCCTCTATCAAACGGATAATTACCTGGGTATTCATGCACTGCTGCTGGACGAAGAATTTAATGAAACGGCCGAAGCTGCAGAAGATGCCGCAATTTGTATGCTTCCGAGAGAGGAAGTTATCAACCTGCTTAATCTTTATCCGGAGATAGGGAAACAGTTCATCAGGATCCTCTCCAACAATATGCGGGAAAAAGAAGACCAGTTGCTGGAACTGGCTTATCTTTCCGTAAGGAAACGTCTGGCCCGGGTACTGGTAAGGCTAAATAAGCAAGCCGCAACAGGTTCAAATCAGGTTAAAATTTCGAGGGAAGAACTGGCTTCTATGGCCGGCATCGCTACCGAGACCGTCAGCCGTACTTTAACAGATTTTAAAGATGAAGGGTTGATCGAAAAGAAAGGCAGCGAAATTAAATTACTTGAACTAAACCGTCTTGTAAAAATGAAAAACTGATATATATCACATTTTAAGTTGACCCACCTCATCACTTAGCTGCATTTGTACAGGTAGTTTTACAGATTAATATCCCCGGTACATGAGAGTTGTAGCTTACAGTATAAAAGTTTTTGAAAAAGAATTTCTGGCCAAAGCCAATCAAAAAAAACATGATATAACACTTATATCCAATTCCTTAAGCCTGGAAACGGTTGGTTATGCCGAAGGAAAAGATGCCGTAGTTGTTTTTACCAATGATGATGTATCCGCAGCGGTTGTAAATAAGCTGGCAGCTATGGGCATTAAATATATTGCTACCCGTTCGGCCGGTACGGACCATATAGATAAAAAAACTGCCGCTAAAAGAAGCATTAAAGTAGCCAATGTGCCCACTTATTCCCCGCAAGCTATTGCAGAACATGCTGTTGCACTTGCCTTGTGCCTTAACCGCCATTTGATACATGCCAACGGTCACAGCCAGGAGTTTGATTTTACATTGAACGAACTGATCGGGTTTAACTTTAGCGGCAAAACCGTAGGCCTAATTGGTTTAGGAAACATTGGCCAGGCGGTTGCAGCTATATTCAATGGTTTTGGCTGCCGGGTTATTGGTTATGACGTAGCTGTACCAAATGAGCTGGTAAAAATTGAGCCGCTTTCTTTTGATGAAGTCCTTCGCCGGTCTGATATAATCTCCCTGCACGTACCCTTAACACCTGAAACAAAATACATGATCAATGCTTCAACATTAGCAATAATGAAAGATGGTGTCATGCTGATCAATACTTCACGGGGAGCATTAATAAAAACGATTGACGCGTTGGAAGCTTTGGAAAAAGGAAAGATCGGCTATTTGGGGCTGGATGTTTATGAGTACGAAAAGGGCTTGTTTTTTGAAGATCACCGGCACGACCAGGTTAAAGACCCACTGCTTGAAAAACTGATGGCGCACGCAAATGTACTGGTTACGCCCCACCAGGCATTTTTAACTAAAGAAGCTTTGCAGCAAATTGCCGGTCAAACCATCAAAAACCTGGATCTGTGGCAGCAGGAGAAATTCATGGTTATTACAAATCATGATTCTTGAATTATTGCAATCTTAGACTTAGGGCCTGTTTATTTAATTTGAAAAAAATTATAATGCTTCTTTTATGCACCTAAAATCTGTGCCCAAATTTTGTAATGATAAAAGGAGCATGTGATTTTAGTGTTTTTTATAGGGCAAAAGAAGCATAGAAAATAAAATGGGACAAAATTTAAACAGGCTCTTAACTGCCTAACTGTTCATTTTCGTTTCCAAACTGCGGATGTTTTCTTCCAGCAGATTTATATTGAGATCTTCGAAATGGTCCATGCGGTATTGCTTTAATTTTTGAATGTCTTTTTCCTCATCTTTTATCATCACATCAATATAAGCTATAGCGCCTGCTTTAGCTCTTTTCAAAGCTTCAAAACGGGTCAAGTATCCATAAAACATTTCCTGGTCAGGCGGTAAAGAATAAATACAGCCTGGGACGGGATCAACTGTATTTTTAGATTTTCCCGCAGTCGGTTCAGTTTTTGAACGTTCTGACCGGAAAAGTTTAAAATCATTGGTAGAAACCTCAGTTACAGCAGTGTCATTCTTAAAAACACGGAAGTATTTAATATAATTGCTCTGTTTCATGTGTTTGTTTTTTAGTTTCAAATTAACCTTACCTGAAAAACCAGGCTGTTGGCAGGTGATGCAAAGCTGCTGGTAATTAGAAAACTAAATAATGACGGGGATCACTTTAATTGCTGATTTTAAACATCCCAAACTACTTCCGGAGCAGAAAGGTTAAAAATCAAAAGCGATATGTACGAAGGGTTTTTCTTGTTTTAAAAAGTATTTTTAAAAACAGCAATGCTTCTTTTATCACTAAAAAACTGGTGTTTGTATTTCTATATCGCATAGGATAACAATGATTTTTATAGGATAAAAGAAGTATAAGTACCTATTGGGCTTCTGTAAATAAACGCTTGGCCAATCCTTTTTTTAATAGGTCAAGTCCTGACGATTAATATAAATTTAACATAAACCTAACGTTCTACTGTTACATTTGAAATATCCACTTTGATTCGGTTATGAGGTATCTGCTTTGTTTATTGATGATCGTATTTACTTCTTGCAGCAACAACAACAAAACCATTAAAGTAAAGGGGTCAGATACCGAAGTAAACCTGGCGGTTGACCTGGCCGAAAATTTCTACAAGGCAAACAATGATTTTAGTGTAGCTATTTCCGGCGGTGGTTCCGGACTGGGTATAGCTTCCCTGATGAACGGACAGGTGGACATAGCCAATTCCTCACGCCCGCTTAATACAGAAGAAGATAGTCTGTTTAAAGTCAGGGGCATTTCTATCCGTACGGTTATTTTTGCTGAAGATGCCACCGCATTTGTTGTCCAAAAAGATTTCCCGGTTGATTCTATTGATGTTGCCTCTTTAACCAAAGTATTAAGCGGCCGGTACAAAACCTGGAAAAACATAACCGGCAAGGATATTCCTGTTAATATTTACGGAAGACAAAGCAATTCGGGGACACATTCATTTGTAAGTAAAAAATTAAAAATACAATTTAGCCGTGATGCCAAAGAAATGAATGGGAATGCCCAGATTTTGGAAGGTGTTAAGACGGATGCTTCCGGCATAGGTTATGTAGGGGCCGGTTATATCCTTCATGGCGGTTCAAACCAGCACATAAAAATATTGAGGATCACCGAAAAGATGGGCCGTCCTGCCGTTTCCCCTTTAGATAAGAAGGCTATTTTGGCACGGCGCTATTATTTTCAAAGACCCTTATACCAGTTCATTCCGTCCACCTCATGGAATAAAGTTGCTGCCTTTGTTGCTTTTGAAAAAGGCCCGGCAGGTCAAAAAATAATACGGGCTTCAGGCTATTACATCCTCTCACAAAATTAACCGCGAACAAATGCAATTAGCTCAAAGGGAAAAAATAGATCATATAGCAAGACTGCTTTTCAGGACCACGGGCCTGGTGGTGATTGCTATCCTGGCCGGTATATTCTTTATGCTTTTATGGAACACGATAGCTTTCTTTTTAAAGATTAAGCCGCTGGATTTTATTACAGGCACACAATGGAACCCTTCTGGCAGGCAGGCCAGTTATGGAATATTGCCTTTGCTGGTGAGTACATGCCTGGTTACCCTTGGCGCCATGGTCATAGCTATTCCACTAAGTATTGGTACGGCTGCATTCCTGTCTGAGTATGCCGGTAAAAGGCTGAAGAATATTTTAAAACCAGCGATTGAAATGTTGGCCGCAATTCCTTCAGTGGCAATCGGGTTTCTTGGGATTGTGGTTTTAGGCCCGGGTATTGCCAGCTTAAGCGGGCAGGCCAACGGCTTAAATGCATTAAATGGGGCAATTTTATTATCCATTATGGCCCTGCCTACTATTGTTACCGTAGCCGAAGATGCCCTGCATGGCGTGCCTCAGTCTTACAAAGAGGCCAGCTATAGTGTTGGGGCAACTAAATGGCAAACTTTAACAAAGGTAACCATTCCTGCTGCAGCACCCGGGATATTGGCTGCGGTAATGCTGGGTGTTGGCCGTGCCATTGGTGAAACGATGACGGTACTGATGGCAACAGGCAACGCATCCGCATTTCCAAAGGGTTTTTTCCACTCTGTACGTACTATTACCGCCACCATTGCCATTGAAATGGGGGAAGTACCTTATCAAACCACACATTACTATGCCCTGTTTGCCATTGCTGCCGTGCTGTTTTTGATTACCCTTATTGTTAATTTGATTGGTGAGCATTTTGTAAATAAATTTAGAAAGTTTGATGCTGCATGATAAAGAAGCTTACACCAATAATTGAATGGGGAACCCTGCTTTTTAGCACAGGTATGGTATGTTTTTTTTTGATCGTGATCCTTTGGGACATCATAAGTAAAGGCGCGTCTTCCATATCCTGGGGATTTGTGAGTTCCCTGCCCAAAGAGGGCATGACCAAAGGAGGGATATTGCCAGCTATAACAGGCACTGTTTTATTAACGTTGATCACCGCACTGGTTGCAGCGCCTTTTGGGATCAGTTGTGCCATTTATTTAAACGAATATGCGGCAGACAGTTGGTTTACCAGGACCATCCGCGCCTCCATCCGTAACCTGGCCGGTGTTCCCTCTATTATTTATGGCCTGTTCGGGCTTGCCTTGTTTGTTCAGGGCTTACAAATGGGCACTTCCTTGTTGTCTGCTGGCCTTACCTTGGGTTTGTTGTCCCTTCCATATATTATTATTACAACCGAAGAAGCATTGCGCCGTATTCCTGCAAGTACCAGAGAGGCCGCTTTGGCTGTAGGGGCAACGCAATTAGAATCTATCCGGGATGTTGTGCTGCCTTCTGCTATACCCGGCATGTTGACAGGGATTGTGTTAACGCTTTCCAGGGCAGCGGGCGAAACTGCACCAATCCTGTTCACCGGTGTGGCTTTTTATATCAATAACCCTTCGGGTTATTTAAACCAGGAATTCATGGCTCTTCCTTACCATTTGTATATGTTGTCCACCCAGCATCAGGATATCGAGCAAGTCAGGCCCCTTGCTTACGGGACAGCCCTTGTTTTGATTATCGTGGTGTTTTTATTAAACCTCGCCGCATTCTATATCCGATATAAACACAGTAAGAATGAATGAAGACCAAATAAAACTTTCTGCACAATCCGTTAACCTATGGTTTGGCAGCAAGCAGGTATTAAAGAATATCAATGTTTCTTTTCCTAAAAATAAGGTTACTGCTTTGATCGGGCCTTCCGGTTGTGGTAAAAGTACGCTGCTGCGGTCATTCAACCACATGCACGACCTGTTGCCCGATGTTAGGATTGAAGGGAAGTTTTTACTGGAAGGGCAAGACCTCTACCAAAAAAGCATTTCGGTAACACAAGTACGCAGGCGTATCGGAATGGTTTTTCAGAAAGCAAACCCTTTCCCCAAAAGCATTTATGAGAACATTAATTACGGGTTGAAAATAAATGATATACCCAAGGCCGACAGGTCCGGTATTGTTGAAAAAGGCCTGAAGGAAAGCTATCTGTGGGACGAAGTAAAGGACGATCTTCAGATGCCTGCCACCCGGTTGTCTGGCGGGCAACAGCAGCGCTTATGTATATCCCGAACGGTGGCCTTGAGGCCGGAAGTTATATTGATGGATGAACCTTGTTCGGCCTTAGACCCTCTGAGTACTTCAAAAATTGAGGAACTGGTTATAAGATTGAAAAAGGATTACACTATTATAATCGTAACACACAACATGCAGCAGGCCCAACGCATAGCTGATAAAACGGTGTTTATGTACTTAGGCGAAATTATAGAAGAAGGCAATACGGATGAGCTGTTCGGCAACCCCAAAAATGAGCTGACGGTTAATTATGTTAAAGGGCATTTTGGATAAGGCTTAAAAAGTACCTGGTGCGTCGCCTTAGGAAAATTAATATTTGTTTATAAAAATTTACCCGGAATTTCTGCCATTACCTGTGTTGTCCGTCCTTCTAACAGTCAACTTAACAAGCCGTTTAAAAATGGGCAGGCATATTTTTTATACTTTGGGATTGTTTAAACTTTTTATTTAGAAGGGATTTCTCCTGTAGATATAAAATCATCCCCCCCTAACCCCCTTCAAAGGGGGAAGTATGGCGGTTATCTTTTTAAAACTTTAAATTGATTTAGAAAGGGTCGTTTGCAGGTTCCCCCTTTGAAGGGGGCAAGGGGGATGACCTTATATTAGCCGAAAAAAGAAGCATTTAAAAAAAGCAGAAAATAAGTTTAAACGACTTCTTCTTTTATCGCATAAAAAATAGCAAGCCCTGTAATTTTTTATGGCTGATGGTTCTTATTGGATTGCTTATACCTTAAAACACTGATTTTACAGGCATAAAAGAAGCATTGCCATCAACCTCAGCTTGTCTAAAGGTCAGATAAAAATTTAAACAGACCCTGACATCACCATTAAATTTGTAACCAAAACAATTATGCCTGCATAGGCCAATAAGTTAACTAAACCTTGTACATCAGTTCATAATATTCCCTCGCTAACCTTTCAGATTCAAAGGCAGGAACGATATCGCTTGCGGCTTTTTTAAGGATGCCCATCCATTTCGTTTTATCCTGATAATACATGGGCAATACCAGATTTTCCAACATATCCATTAAATTGATGTTTTCCTGCTTGTCCCTTTCCGCTTCGGCAAGCTGGGGGCCTGCGGGTTTTATCACAAAACAGTTCTCTCCGTCTTTGGCAAATTCTGGTATCCAGCCATCCGGCATAGACAAATTGATGGAGCCGTTCATTGCAGCTGTCATTCCGCTTGTTCCGGAAGCTTCATGGTACATCCGCGGAGTGTTTAGCCATACGTCAGATCCTTTTTTTAAGGCTGCAGATAATTCCAGCTCATATCCTGTCAGCACGGCACAATTGGCAAAAGGCTTTGCCCGGGTTATGATCTGGTTAAACAGATCAATACCAATTGTATCTTCCGGGTAAGGCTTCCCGGCCCAAATAATCTGAACCGGAAATTGCATGGTGCTTAGAAGCTTTATAAACCTGTCCCAATCGTGCATGATCAGGTCGGCACGTTTATAACCGGCATAGCGCCTTGCCCATACAATAGTCAGGACGTCTTTGTCAAATAATTTCCCGCACTGGTCTGCCACGATTTTAAACAGTTTCTTTTTTAAAGATTTTTTTTGGGTCATGATTGTCTGATCATCATTTTCCTTTATTGCTTTATCTATAATTTCATCTGTCCAATAAGCTTTGTTTTGCGCGTTGGTGATAGAAATAATTTCACAAATACCTTTATTGTTGTCCCAGTTGTCCCACATCTTTCTGGCAATTTCACCATGTAGTTTGGATACGGCATTGGCCTTTTTGGAGAATTTAAGTGCAGCCAGCGTATAATTAAACTTATCGCCATCCATACTGAGAAGTGATTTTACCTCATGTTCCTGTAGGTGGTAAAAGAAAGACATTTCTTTTAACAAGCCATAATTATGTTCTTCGTTGCCTGCTATTTCTGGTGTATGGGTAGTAAATACAACCCGCTTTTTAACCTCTTCCAAACTTTTAAATTTGGCATACAGGTAAAAATTAAGCGCAACTGCATGTCCTTCGTTCATGTGGTAAACATCCGGAACCATATTCAGCTGATCCAACAGCATTGCCCCGCCTATTCCTAAAACAATACTTTGGGCAATACGTGTTTCCTCGTTGGCATCATATAGATGATGGGTAATTGAACGGGAAAGATCATCGTTTTCCGGTAAATCTGTACTCAACAAAAATAATGGGGCTGAACCAAAAGTTTCAGGCTTTAGCAACCATGCTTTTACCTGTACCGGCGAATCGTGTACGGTAACGGTAAAAACGAGGCCGGTATCCTGCAAAAAGGAATATTCTTTTTCGATAAAGTCAGGCTTCATCAGTGCATTTGCATTTCTTGCCTGATCGTAATAACCGTATTTCCACAACATGCCAATACCTACCAGATTCTGTTTTAATTCACAAGCGCTGCGTAAATGCGAACCAGACAGAAACCCAAGCCCACCGCTATAGATCTTTAACGACTGGTCAATGGCAAACTCCATAGAAAAGTACGCGGCTGATAAGCTGTATTTGGAATCGGCCTCGTAACCAAAAATCTCTTTTTCAGTAATCATATAAATAAAAATTAGTTGCTCTTTTTTTGTAAAGCCTGATATAGATCAGCAGGAAAAGTGACCTGCCTCATTCTTTTATAGTGTATATACCGCAAGCTTTGCTTTGTAAATATAAAGGCAATCATATAAACTTAAACACACAACTATATAAAGTTAAATGTATGAAAACAATACTTGTTCTTACTGATTTTTCAGATAATGCCACACATGCCGCAGAATATGCGTTCGACCTGGCAAAAAAGATGAAAGCAGATCTGTTGCTTTGCAATACTTTTCTGGTGCCTGCCGAAATCCCAATGTCTGGTTTGTCTGTGTGGCCACAAGAAGGATACCCGGTTTTAAACGAAGAAAGCATCCAAGAGCTTAACCAGCTAAAAAAGCACTTACAAGATCGGCCGGAGGTAAAGCAAGGCAGTCCGGGCTTTGATCCGCAAGTGAACGTTATAAACGTAGATGCGAATGTTGCTGAGGTAGTAAAAGGAATGATCATCAAAACGGAAACCTCGCTGATAGTTGCAGGGACACATGATAAAGACAGGCTGAGCGATTTCTTTATGGGAAACAACGTTAATAACATGATCGATAATATTGTTTTACCCTTATTGCTGGTGCCACCTGCTGCTGATTTTAAACCATTAAAAAAGATAGCATTTGCCACAGACCTCAAACTAACCGATCAGGATGAAAACGCAGTTTATCAACTGGTTAGCCTTGTGCAGCCGCTAAATGCAGAAATACTGGTCACGTATGTAAATGACGAAAAAAATGGCACATTTGACTTTGAAAAGCGGATCAAAGAGCTGTTGACAAGGATATCCAATAAAGCAAATTACCCTAATATTTATCAAAGGGTGATAAATGAGCGCGTTCCGGAAAGAGGATTAAGCTGGCTGTGCGAAAACGGACAAGCTGATATGCTGGCAATGGTACACCAGGATCATGGATTGTTTAAAACGGTCTTCGGTAGCAGTCATACTCAAAAAATGTCTGAGCGAATTAAAATCCCTTTACTGGTGCTGCCTAAGCAACCACAACTTGTTTAGGAAATCATTTTTGGATGAATTGGGCTTTTTCTGATGCTTCTTTTATCCCATAAAAGTCATTGAGCTTTCTGTATTTATTTAGATACAGAAAGCAAACACTGATTTTACAGGGCTAAAAGAAGCATTGTGTTTTTTACCTTCTCAAAGAAAATTTACTGTTTTACCGCCTGCTTCAATGCATTTTACAAACCATAACAATTTCCAATATTTTAAAAAAGATGTTTACAACCAGGATGAGAAGGGCTTGCTTCTATAACCATCTTCAAAAAAGATGGATACGGAAGATTTTTAAGCAAATCAGTTAATTAAAGTTCATCAGGTTGCGAAAAAATTGTATGTTTAAACAAATTATTTAATAGGGCTACTTAAAAGAGGATAATTAAACTTTATTAGGTTTAATTTGTTGACAATGTACTTTTTGTAAACCTTTTTAGCATATAATACATTTTTAGCAGGAAAAATTTGATAAGTCGTACTCATTCCGTTAACTTATAGTTGCAAATTTCTGTTCTTTAAAAATGTTAATGCAAACGTTTATTAACAAAACACAGAACATGAAAATTGCTTATATTTCTACTTACCCCCCCCGTGAATGCGGGTTGGCCACATTTAATCAAAACCTGATCGGTGCCATCACTTCTAACTTTAAAGGAGAAACTTTAAAAGAAAACAGTTATGTTGTTGCACTTAATGATTCTGACAATCCGGAAGAATACGATTTTCCCCCCGAAGTTAAATTTGTAATCCAACAAAATCAGTTGGACGATTATACCAAAGCGGCCGATTTTATAAACACCAGTGATGCAGATGCCTGTATCCTTCAGCATGAATTTGGGATTTTTGGTGGGGAAAGCGGCATTTATGTGCTTCCTTTTATAAATCAATTAGAAAAACCGCTTATTTCAATTTTACACACGGTAATAAAAAAGCCTTCTTACCTGCAAAAGGTAATCGTACGGGAAATTGCAAAGCGATCTGCAAAAGTTGTTGTAATGGGCAAGTGTGCCATCGCTTTTCTGACAGAAATATATGATGTTCCTGCGGATAAGATCAGTTATATCGAACACGGTGTTCCTGATCTTGAGGCGGATAAAATCAATCCTGTCAAGGCATTGCCTTTATTTAAAGGACGGAAAGTATTGCTGACTTTTGGCCTGTTAAGCAGGAACAAAGGACTGGAAACAGTGGTGAGGGCTTTGCCGAAAATTACAGCAAAACATCCTGATATATTATACATTGTTTTGGGGAATACACATCCGGGCATACGTAAAAATTCCGGCGAAGAATACCGTGAGCATTTAATCGACCTGGCCGTTCAGCTTAAAGTACAGGATAATCTCGCCTTTATCAATAAGTTTGTTTCTGAACAGGAACTCATTAATTACCTTTCGGCAACGGATATTTATGTTACCCCTTATTTAAATGAAGCCCAAATCACAAGCGGAACACTATCCTACGCGGTTGGGGCCGGGGCAGCGGTGGTATCAACGCCATACTGGCATGCAAAGGAACTGCTGGATAAAAACCGCGGACGTATTTTTAATTTTAAAGATGAAAATGGTTTGGCCGCTATTATAAACGAACTGCTTGAAAACCCTTCAAAATTAAACAAGCTGAAAGAGAATGCCTATCGATACGGACTGACTTTGAGATGGCCGGTTATTGGCAGGGAATATATTATGCTGCTAAAAGAAGCAATAGAAAACCCTGATTTGAGCGATAAAATTCTGAGTCAGGTTATAGATCCTGAAATAATGCCCGAATTTAGTTTGGATTATATCAGGCGTTTAACAGACAGTACGGGCATTATACAGCATGCAAAGTACGGCGTACCAAACTGGAAAGAAGGATATTGTGTGGATGACAACGCAAGGGCAATGATCATGGCACTGATGGCTTATCAGTTAAACCAGGATGAAGAAGCACTTAGCCTGCTTCCTACCTACATGAGTTTTCTGCATTATATGCAGCAGGAGGACGGTAATTTCAGGAATTTTTTAAGCTACAGCAGGCAATACCTGGACGAAACCGGCTCTGAAGATGCATTCGGCAGGACAATATGGTCGCTTGGTTATCTGATCAACCATGCACCCAATAACCAGAGCGCCGAGTTTGGACAAGAATTATTCTGGAAGGCAGTACCGCATTTTAATAACCTCCGGTACTTACGGGGCATTAGTAACACGATCATCGGGATTACTTATTATTTAAGGGCCCATACAGCCAATAAAGAAATGCTTACGGCTTTACATAGTTTAACCCGAAAGTTGATGGAAGCTTATGAGCTTTCGCATGGTGAAAACTGGCATTGGTTTGAAAATTACCTCACTTATGACAATGCTATTTTGCCGCTTGCTTTGTTTCATTCCGCAGAAATAACCGGAGACGAAAAGGTCCTGGCCATAGCAATCGAATCTATGCAATTTTTGGAAACGCTTACCGTAAATTCAAAATACCTTAACCCAATAGGAAACAAGGGATGGTATTTCAGGGATGGGGAATTGCCACTTAACGATCAGCAAGCGATAGAAGCATTGGCTATGGTATTAATGTATGCCCAGGCTTACAAAGTAACCCGGGAAGTGCAGTACGTAAAGAAGATGTTTTCCGGATACCTTTGGTTCTTAGGGGAAAACTCACTTAGGGTCTCTTTGTATGACCCTGAAACCAAGGGTTGTTGCGATGGTTTACAACTTACCGGAATCAACCGTAATCAAGGGGCAGAAAGTACACTTGCTTACATGATTTCCTATTTAGAGGTTTTGCTAACCTTTAAAAGCGATGGTAATTTTAATCAGGACATTAGCAAGCTTGAAACTCTTTTATTGAAGTGAAGGTAGCAGTTTTAGCTCCTGTGGCTTGGCGTACCCCGCCCAGGCATTACGGGCCATGGGAGCAGGTCTCTTCAAACATTGCGGAGGGACTGTTAGCTGCCGGGCACGATGTTACGCTGTTTGCTACTGCTGATTCTGTAACTTCCGGAAAATTGGATGCTGTTGTTGAACGGGGTTATGAGGAGGTTCGCTTACAGGATGCCAAAGTTGTGGAATGCCTTCATATCAGTAACCTCATGGAAAAGGCTTCCGGGTTCGATATTATTCATAACAACTATGATTTTTTACCCCTTACTTATTCCGCACTAATCAAAACCCCTCTGATAACCACTATTCATGGTTTTTCTTCGGAAAAGATCATTCCTGTATATCAGAAGTATAATACTAATACACATTATGTTTCCATTAGTAATGCAAACAGGATACCTCAACTGAATTATCTGGCAACAGTATATAACGGGATAAGAACTGCAGATTTTGCCTTTTGCAAAAATCCGGAAGATTACCTGTTGTATCTTGGCAGGATCCATCCTGATAAAGGAACAGCTGAGGCTATTGAAATTGCTGATAAAAGTAAAAGGAGGTTGATTATTGCCGGAATAATTCAGGATCAAACTTATTTTGAGGAGAAGATAAAGCCGTTTTTAAATGATCGGATCAGTTTTATAGGAGAGGCGGGGCCGGAAAAGAGAAATGAGCTGCTGGGTAAAGCCACAGCCTTGTTGCATCCGATAAATTTTGACGAACCTTTTGGGCTGAGTGTGGCAGAGGCCATGATGTGCGGCACTCCTGTTGTTGCGTTTAACAGAGGTTCTATGCCAGAGCTTATTCTTCCCGGTAAGACCGGATTTTTGGTAAATTCTGTAAATGAAGCGGTAGAATCAGTTCAGGAAATCAAAAAAATAAAACGGCATGATTGCCATACCTGGTCCCTGAACCAGTTTTCCCAAGCAAAAATGGTTCAGGGTTACCTTAAAGCTTATGAGCAGATACTTAATGGCCCGTCGAATCTGTGATGATTGTATCAAGTAAAGCATTAAGATCAAAAGTTGCAAAAGACGAAGAATAATCCGAAAGCCCATAAGGCAGGATAAGCTTCCCGTTGTTGATGATGCTTCCGCAGGAATATACCACATTTGGCACATAGCCTTCCCTTTCATCATTGTTTGGTGATAAAAGCGGTTCTTTAAGCCTGCCGATCACCACTGAGGGATCATCCAATTTTAACAAGCTGGCCCCAAGGCTGTACTTTCTCATTGGGCCAACCCCATGGGTGATAACCAGCCAGCCATGTTCTGTTTCAACAGGGGAACCACAATTGCCTATCTGGGTAAACTCCCATGGATTTTGCGGCTCCTGTAACAATAAGGGATTGTCCCAAACATTAATGTTTTTAGAATACATAATGTAATTGTTCCAGCCGTCTATCCTCGATAACATAACATAATTTCCATTTATCTTTCGCGGAAATAAGGCAAGGTTTTTATTTCGGGCACCAATGCCGTGTAGCGGCCCTATTTTAAAATCGTAAAAATCAGAAGTTTGGAGCAACTTAGGCATAATTACAGTTCCGTCAAAAGCAGTGTAAGTTGCATAATAGTTGGTTTTGCCATCTTCATCTGTAAACTTAACAAACCGTGCATCTTCAACTCCCTTACGTTCAAGTTCCGATATTGGAAATATCACCCGGTCTGAAATATCCGTGTCCAGTGAAAAAATGATTTCATTATAAGAATCAGATAGCCAAAGTACTTTTTCGTATTCGAGTTTCTTTAAATCGTCTTCCTGAGACCGCTGCCCATCAAGCACCGTTCGCCTTAAAGTGGAATATTCAAATTTTTGGCCGGTCATCTTCCCTTCAAGTTCTTTAATTACATCTGTATCGATCCTTGCAGTAGCGGCATTCTCAAAAAACAGTTTTTTATCGTAGGTGGCACTGCGTATTATTTCCGCTTCGTCCACGTAATTTCCAACAGGAAGTACCTTGATATGATTGTTCGCGTCAATGATGGCCCTTCTGAATGCGATAGAAGAAATGTGCCCTTCGCCAACTGCCCTAAAACTCAAAATAAGCCTTTTTTCACCGTTCTCTAAATCAGACTGATCCGGGTCCTCTACCATGGAAGGATTAAAAAAAGCGGCTGATTCAATCGAATATTCATGTGTGAAATAGGCCCCTAAAAGAAGCTTTCTTGGCTGTTTAAAATCTTCGATATTAACCCCCAGGCTTTCAATAATGCCTTTTAATTTATCATAGTGCCGTTCTAATATTTTAGTTATGTTACGATGGCGTTTGGAATATTCCTGTAGCAAAGGTGATATATTGGAGAAAACTTCGTCATCGCTAAGCTTAATTACCCTGTTGATTACTTCTTTGGCCCTTTGTTCGCCGTTAAAAAAAAACCTGGCTATTACACGTTTAGCATCAGGATATACTTTTACTGGCTGTCTTTCTACTGGAATTCGCATAGGTTAAGTTAAGATAAATGATGCTGTTTTTATGGCAGGAAAAAATATGTCGGAAATTAGGGATACAACTAAATTTCCAACTATAGTTAAAAAGCTAATTGAATTGATTTTGTAGTTAAACGAGTTTTAAATGGAAAGGATAGACATTATGAAAAATAATAAACTGTTTAAATTCATGTCCGGCCTTTCGATAAACTAATGGTTGATTATAATGCTTCTTTTAGCACTAAAAAATTGTTTTTAAACTGCACCTCCATAAAAAACAGATATACTACTGCTTTTTATGTGATAAAAGAAGCATAAAAAATAGCTTGGCTCATTTAAATAGGCATTTGATCCTATTCATTAAAGTCGCTTTCTTGAGACAAGGTGTAATAAATGTTGCCTATATAAGTTGCTTTTTCATAAGCAAGTTTATGGCGGATGTTTTCGAGCAGCGTTTTCGGATCGGGTTCGGTTTCAGGAAGCGAAAGAAAAAATATAACGTTGTCAGTTTCGCTATTGATAAATTTATAATACTTGTTATAATTATTCATGGCGCTAATGTTTAATAAGTGATTGAAATAGATTCTGTATCAGGGTTAAAATATGCTGAAGGTATTACAAGCTGTTAAAACACGGTTTAAATAGAAATTTTCCAACAAATGATGGTCATGAATCGAAATAACAACGGAAGGTTAGGTTCGGTTTTATTTTTGCCATAAATTTAAACCATGTAATTACTGTTAGTACAATCAAGTAAATTTATCTGCTCTTTTGGTAGCAGTAGGCAACTATTACAGAAATAAATATGCTTACGGAAGCAGGGGATGTGTTAAATTTAAAATGAAAAAAATTAAGGGCTGTTTAATCTTGTTCAATGTTTTTTGATGCTTCTTTTATCCCATAAAAATCATTGCTTCTTTTGTCTTTTATTTGAATAATAGACAAAAACACTGTTTTTTATAGGGATAAAAGAAGCATTGTCACCTATCCTGATAAACAAGCTTTAAATCCGCGTTGCCTTTTGCTTTATTTTTATTATAATTATAGCCAAAGAAGCATTAAACAGAGAAAGAAGTACCGCAACCGCAGGTGCTGGCCGCATTAGGGTTGTTAAAAGTAAATCCGCGGGCGTTTAACCCATCCTGAAAATCAATTTGCATACCGGCCAGGTACAAACCATGCGCTTTGTGCATAAATGTTTTGATGCCGTTGATTTCGAATTCCTGGTCGCCGTCTTTCTTTTGATCAAAACCTAAAATATAATTCATTCCGGAACAGCCTCCACCTTCTACGCCAACACGCAGGCCAAAATCTGCGCTGATCTCCTGCTGATCAATCAGCTTTTTCAATTCGGCAACAGCGCCTTCTGTAAAAGAAACTGGTGCCGCAACGGCTTCTATAACAGTACTCATTTTTTATTTTTTTATTTGATAACAAATATAACCGAAATTGCACAATTTAGTTGTACACCTAAAGTTTATGACCATTTACCAACATTCATTTTTATGCTCAACAGTTATTTTTTTGACATAGTTAAATCAGCAGTTTCCGGCCTGATCCTAATAGTTGCTGTATTCTATCTGCTAAAACCCTATTTAGACAGGTTTGATAAGCAGCAATTGATCGGCCTGAAACAAAACTCCGGGAAAAGCACGCTCTCTTTGCGTTTGCAGGCTTATGAGCGTTTGGTTTTGTTTATAGACAGAACAAACCCTGTTAACCTGCTGATCAGGTTAAACGACCCGAATTATTCTGCCGGGGAATTGCATTATCTGGTTTTAACAGAGATCAGGAATGAGTATCAGCATAACATTACCCAGCAGATTTATGTGAGCGCGTCTTCCTGGGAAATTGTAAAAAGGGTTAAAGAGGATACCATTTCTTTAATGAACAGTGCGATAAAAGCATCACCGCCCCAAACCAGCGGACTGGAATTTAGCAAGCTTGTTCTGGAACAGATCAGCAGGATGGAAAACAGCCCTTATGAAATTGCCGCTATGCTGATCCGTAACGAAGCCGAACATCTTTTCTAACAACATACCGGTTAAAAACCGTAATGTTGATAAGTAATTGCAAAAAGGGCGAATGTTGAGTAAAACAAGCGGGTTCTTTTGATGTAGAAATGATGACTTAATATTTTGTTAATATGCAACCTATTAGTAATCAAAAATTTAATATTAATTTTTTTCCCCATGTTAAACTAAGGTAAACTCACTCATTATAAAAAAACTTCTTAAATAAAAGTGTTTTTATTAAGTTTTTCTGCACAACTACAGGTTGATTTTTTATCTGCTTGCATTAGAGCAGATTATAAAAAATCGTAAATTTTAGTTTTTTTCCACATCTTTTTTTTGAATCTTCGATGTTCCAAACCGGCTTATCAGAAACACCGCTGGCTGTATGGAAATCAACTTTTTAGTAAAAATAATATGGAAAAAACCGGTACGCATGTTTGGAATAGCTGTCTTAACATTATTAAAGACAATATACCGGCCCAAAGTTTTAAAACCTGGTTTGAGCCTATTAGAGCTATCCGGCAGGAAGGTAGTGTTCTGACAATACAGGTTCCAAGCCTGTTCTTTTACGAATGGCTGGAAGAACATTATGTAGGTTTGTTGCGTAAAACCATTAAAAACCAGTTAGGCGATGAAGGAAGGCTGGAGTATAACATTGTGATGGAACAATCGTCTGCTAAACCATATACAACCAATATGCCATCAAACGGAAACGGGAGCGAAGGGAAAAACCAATCCATGCCGATACCGGTTTCGATCAATAAAGACATTAAGAACCCGTTTGTAATACCAGGACTGCGAAAACTACAGGTTGACCCGCAGTTAAACCAGAACTATACTTTTGAAACTTTTATAGAAGGCGATTGCAACCGTTTGGCCCGTTCTGCCGGTTATGCCGTAGCTGCCAAACCCGGTGGTACTTCTTTTAACCCTTTAATGATTTACGGAGGCGTAGGATTAGGAAAAACGCACCTGGCGCAAGCCATAGGCAACGAGATCAGGCAAGCTTTTCCGGATAAATTGGTGCTGTATGTTTCCTGCGAAAAGTTTACCACGCAGTTTGTAGAATCGTTAAAGAACAACAACATCAACGATTTTGTGAACTTCTATCAGGCAATGGATGTTTTGATTGTGGACGATGTGCACAATTTTGCAGGCCGGGATAAAACGCAGGACATATTTTTCCACATCTTTAATCATTTGCATCAATCAGGGAAACAGGTTATCCTTACTTCCGATAAATCCCCCAAAGACCTGGCCGGACTGGAAGAACGCTTGTTGTCAAGGTTTAAATGGGGCTTGTCTGCAGACCTGCAAATACCAGACATGGAAACGCGAATGGCCATCCTAAAAAAGAAAATATATCAGGATGGGATTGAATTGCCGCAGGAAGTGATTGAATACGTTGCTCATAACATTGATAACAACATACGTGAACTGGAAGGTGCCATGGTATCTTTACTGGCACAATCAACCTTAAACAAAAAGGAAATAGACATCGCACTGGCCCGCCAGATGCTCAAGAATTTCATCAAAAATTCGAGCAAAGAGATTTCAATGGAATCCATCCAGAAATTGGTTTGCGATTATTTTGAAGTTCCGATAGAAATGGTCAAGTCATCTACCCGGAAACGCGAAATTGTACAAGCCAGGCAGATTTCTATGTATCTTTCCAAAGCACATACTAAAAGTTCATTGAAAACGATCGGACAGTTTTTTGGCGGAAGGGACCATTCAACCGTGATCTATGCTTGCCAGACTGTAGAAGATTTAATTGATACGGACAAGAAATTCAAAACGTATGTGGCTGATATACAAAAGAAATTGAAGATGAACTAAGCATAAATCCGGTTCACAAAAAAAGTCCTGATCTTTCGTCAGGACTTTTTTTGTGGCATAAAAGAAGCATTACATTTTTACTTCGCCCAGTTTTACCAAAGCATAAAACAAAGCGCTGATGTGCAATGCCTGCCCGAATTTACCTTCTGTTAAAAGTCGTTTCAGTTCGGGTATCGATACTTTTTCTACAATAATTTCTTCGTGCGCATCCAGCTTTTGGCCTTGTACCAATTTTCCGCCCCGCGCTAAAAAGCCGTGGCAAGTGTTTGTTCCGGTAGATGGATTTGGATACATGGTCGAAATCAATTCCAAATCTTCAAACAAATACCCGGTTTCTTCCAGCAGTTCGCGCTTTATCGCAGTTTTAGGATCTTCCCCTGCATCAATCACACCGCCGGGGATCTCCAGTAAAACTACATCTGCTGCGTGCCGGTATTGTTTTATCAGCAGCACTTCATTGTCTTCTGTAATTGCAACTGCATTGGCCCAATCAGAATATTCCAGCACATAATAATCATCTACGATTTTTCCGTCGGGCATTCGGCAGGTATCTCTCCGCATGGTTGCCCAGGGCTTTTTAATAATATATTCTGAGGAAAGCGTTTCCCATTTCAGTCTATCTTCTGTATTGGTCATTTTGATTTTAAAAATTGAATGATGTTTTGCTGTCTGTTCAAATTATCGAGCGATTGCGTATGGTGAGCCTGCTCCAGCAAGGTGTAAATAGTGAGCACATGATTTAAAATGGTAATTGTTTCTGGTTTAGGTTGAAACGGAGAAACGCTTTCCAGCAAAAACCGGCTTAAAAGATCAAGTTTTTGTGCAGGATAATTTTTAACAGCAAGGAGTTCTTTTAATTGATCAGGATTTAGAAGCAGCAATTCATCAGGCTTTAAGTCGAAATCATCATGCAGATACTTGTTGATCAAAACTTCAGCTTCCTGCTTGTTGCCTGCTTGTTTTAAGCCTGCTATTTTTGCCAAAGCCTGTACCAGTTTATCGATCTCGGCTTGTAAAAAATCCCTTCTTACCATTTTTTATACGATAAAAGAAGCATTACCAGCTTCCGCTTGAACCGCCGCCGCCAAAACTCCCGCCGCCGAAACCACCAAAGCCGCCTCCGCCAGAATCCCCTCCTCCGCCGCCCCAGCCGCCGCCGCTTCCCCTGCCTAAAGCCGATCCTGCTAAGAACCACCAGAATGGGCTTGAACCGCCACGGCCACCAATTACCTGATTACCGCCACCGCCGCCACGGCGCATGAGGATAATTACGACAATTACAATAATGATGACGAGAAAAGCAGAACCGCCGCCGCCGCCAACCGCTTGTTGTTTGGCTTTTGCCGGTGCTTTATACTCGCCTTTCATGTATTTGATCAGCGAATTGGTGCCTGCATCTATCCCGGCATAATAATTCCCCTGTTTAAAGTTGGGTGTTACGTCGTTATCAATAATTTCATGCGTGGTAATATCAGGTACTGCACCTTCTGCACCGTAACCGGTCTGGATGGTTACTTTCCGGTCGCCAACGGCAATCAGCATTAAAATACCGTTGTTTTTGCCTTGCTGCCCAATTCCCCATTTTCGGCCCAGTTGCGTGGCATATTCTCCGATGTCATACTGGCCAACAGATTTAATAATGACAACGGCAATTTGGGTTGAGGTAGAATCATTAAAAGCAACAAGCTTGTTTTCTAAAGCCTGTTGCTGGCCCTGAGTTAAGGTACCGGTAAAATCCGTAACCAGCGTAGTGGATTTTTGAGGGAAATCCTGGGCAAATAAAGCTACACAACTGCACAACAGCAGCCAGGTAAACAAAAATTTCTTTAGCATCATCATTAATTATTTACCATCCATAAAAGCAATGTCGTCCGGCAATTCATTCCGGTCGGTATCATGGCTCGGAAAGTATTTTTTCAATTGTTCCCCGGCCATGTTTAATCCGCTGATGATCCCTTCCGTCAGGTTACCGTATTTAAAATGGCCCAGCATCAGTTCCTTTGTTTGGTCCCAGAAGTTATCAGGAACAACTTTGTGGATACCGGCATCGCCAATGATGGCAAACTTACGGTCAACGGTAGAAAGATAGATCAGCACACCGTTCCGCAACTTTGTTTTGTGCATGTTTAACCGCTTAAAATAAGTTGCGGCACGGTCAAGTACTTCTTCGCTGCAGGTTTTTTCAACGCAAACCCGTATTTCGCCCGAAGTGTTTTTTTCAGCAGCTTCTATCGCTTTCCTGATTTGCTGTTGTTCTTGTTCTGTAAATAGCGCCATTGTTTTTGAGGGTTACACCAATTGTTTTAAAAATGATTACACTGATTTTTAAAAATGATTACACTGATTTCATTTCGATAAGATTGTTGATGCTTCTTTTACCGATACTTTTTCAGGATCATCAATCCATAAAAAACAACGATAAAAGAAGCATCAGGAAATCGGTGCAATCATCTCCGAATAATCAGTGTAATCAAAAACAAAAAATATTAGAACTGTACTTTTGGCGCTTTATCGGCTCCGGCTTCGGCAGCAAAATAACCTTTTTCTGTAAAGCCAAACATTTTTGCTGTTAAATTAGTAGGAAACGAACGGAGCGTACTGTTATAATCCTGTACCGCTGTATTAAAATCAAGACGTGAAACATTTATTCTGTTCTCTGTGCCTTCCAGTTGGGTTTGCAAGCCCTGGAAATTTGCATTTGCTTTTAGGTCGGGATAATTTTCTGAAACAGCCAATAAACGGCCTAAAGCAGAACCTAACTGCCCCTGGGCTTCCTGAAACGCTTTGATAGATTCGGGAGTTAATTTTGAAGGGTCAACCTGGATAGAAGTAGCTTTTGCACGGGCTTCAATAACAGCCGTTAAAGTGCTTTTTTCGAAGTTTGCAGCCCCTTTTACGGTATTTACTAAATTAGGGATCAAATCTGCACGGCGTTGATACTGGCTTTGTACAGCACCCCAGGATGCTTTTACATTCTCGTCCTTTTTTACTAAGCTGTTGTAGCTGCACGAGCTTAAAGACATTGCCGTAAAAAGGCAGATAATTCCAAAAATAAGTTTTTTCATTTTCAAAGGTTTAGATTAATTATCGTTTTATCGTTATAGAGTGCAATTTACATACCTTTGTTACAATTCGGGATAAAAACCTGACAAAATATGATCATTGAAATAGAAATAGTATGCCCTCCGCAGGAACGGGATGACGAACTGGCGTTAAAAAGGCTTGCTTCATCCAAACTCAAAACACCTTTAAACCAGATTTTTGCGTTAAAAATCCTCAAACGATCCATCGACGCGAGAGGAAAACAAGCGTTATATCGTTTACAAATTAAAGTTTATGTAGACGAACAACCTGGTGTAGAAATCTTTTCGGTCGAATATAAAAACGTCCGTCAGGCAAAACCAATACTGATTATTGGAGCAGGCCCGGCCGGGCTTTTTGGTGCGTTGAGATGTATCGAACTTGGTTTAAAACCGATTATTTTAGAAAGAGGAAAAAACGTAAAAGAGCGTCGTCGTGATCTTGCTGTGCTGAATAAAGAAGGAATTGTAAACCCAGAATCCAATTATTGTTTTGGGGAAGGCGGTGCAGGAACATATTCTGACGGCAAATTGTACACGCGTTCTACCAAACGCGGAGATATACAGCAAGTGTTGAACACGTTTGTTGCGCACGGTGCCTCCGAAGATATCCTGGTTGATGCACGTCCTCATATCGGCACAAATAAATTACCGCAAATTATTACGGCTATCCGTGAAAGTATCCAAAATGCAGGCGGGGAAATTCACTTCAACACAAAAGTAACAGAGTTCCTGGTTTCTTTTAACAATTTTACAGGCATAAAAACAGCATCAGGAGAAACCTTTAAAAGTGATGCGGTGGTTTTGGCTACCGGGCACTCTGCGCAGGATATTTATCATTTGCTGTATCATCAAAACATTTTGGTGGAAGCCAAACCTTTTGCGCTTGGTGTACGGATTGAACATCCGCAGGAAATCATAGACCGTTCGCAATACCATTGTGATTTTCGGGGAGAACATTTGCCGCCTTCCTATTACAGTTTGGTGGAGCAGGTAGATCAGCGCGGTGTTTTTTCCTTCTGCATGTGCCCGGGCGGGATTATTGCACCTTGCGCTACAAAACCGGGGGAAATTGTGGTGAACGGCTGGAGCCCTTCCAAACGGAACAATCCTTTTGCCAACTCCGGCACGGTGGTGCAGATTAATCTGGAAGATGTAAAAGGGGATGAAAAAGATCCCTTCCGTTTATTAAACTTCCAGCAACAGATAGAACAAGCCGCATTTGCTGCCGGTGGCGGCAACCAGGTTGCACCTGCTCAGCGGATGGTTGATTTTGTGGAAGGCAGATTATCTGTTGACCTTCCTGTTAATTCTTATGTTCCCGGAACCAAAAGTGTTGAGCTTAAAGAAGTACTTTCGGATAACGTTTTTTACCGGTTAAAAGAAGCATTGCCGCGTTTCGGTAAAAAAATGAAAGGTTATTATACCAATGAAGCAATTTTGGTTGGTGTAGAATCCAGGACTTCATCCCCGGTAAAAATCCCGCGTGATAAAATTACCTGGCAGCATCCCCAGGTTTCGGGTTTGTTTCCCTGCGGGGAAGGGGCAGGTTACGCAGGTGGCATTATTTCTGCTGCAATTGATGGCATTAACTGTGCAGAAGCAGCCTGCAAACCAATCAGGTAGATCAAATCAGCTACAAAAAGAAATAGCAAATGCCTTTAACAAAGCCATAAGGCCATATCTAACCGTAAGAAAAAAATGAAAAGGCTGGGTCAACTCCCTTAAAACCGGCAAACGTAAATATTGTTAAAGTGAGGAAGTTTGTGAAGATAAATGGAACCAGAAAATAAATGATCATTGTGATGAAGGGCTGATTACAACTTATCAGGAACAGCACCAGATCTATCACGCCGGACAAATTGCTATTTTAAACAGGATCTCAATGGCTAACAAAAAAACTTTGGTATTAGGCGCAACGCCCGACACCAGCAGATATGCCTACCTTGCTGCTAACCGCTTGGTTAAAAACGGGCATGATATTGTAAATGTAGGGATTAAAACAGGGGAAGTGGCCGGAGTGCCAATTGAAAAACCTGATGTTATCCATACTGATATTGATACGATAACATTATATATAGGTCCGCAAAACCAACCGCCTTTATATAATTATATCCTAGACACCCATCCAAAACGGATTGTTTTTAATCCAGGAAGCGAAAACCCGAAATTAAACCGCTTGGCTAAAGAGCGGGGAATAGAAACTTTAGAGGCTTGTACCTTGGTTCTGTTGGCTACCGGGCAATACTGATGATTAGTAGTAAGTAATGTTTTTTTACCCCTATAAATTTACTATACTATAAGGAAGGAATTCTTAGTTTTATTGTGGGATAGAAGCAGCATTAGAATTGATTAGGTTGTTTTTCTATATTTTTTTTGATTCTATATCAGTGAATTACCTTTTTAATCAGGTGTTTTCTTTGGAGTGTTTGTGTGTTTGTGGTGTTTTTTTCTTACTTTTGCGTCCGCTTCCGCGGGGGGGGGGCGGGTTGAAGGTCCAGGGGCAGGAAGTGGGTGCAGGCCCTTGCAAGGGGGCGGTTGCGCCTTCCAAAGGCCTTCAGGGTTATTTTCAAAATAAATTTGGAAAAGCGGAAATGGTTCCTA
>JAABUT010000569.1_pt1 | contig 56287 bp, 42 predicted proteins | sample 5559281 | NCBI WGS metagenome assembly JAABUT01 (sample SAMN10711880, study PRJNA513359) | rock metagenome | isolation source: Antarctica rocks | place: Antarctica: Victoria Land, Ricker Hills nord | collected 2016-01-04 | reverse complement strand
ACGGCCCTTGCTTAATTCCACGGCCATGACCTTAAACTCACGGTCGTACTGCTTTCTCGTTTGTGACATATTTCTAAAGTTAAGTCTTTCCCTTAACCTTTTGTCCAGATAAAGGTAGCAACTCCACTTTATGTTACTTAAAATTCCAACGATAAAATGTCATGTACTCAATTTTATGTACCCCCCGTTTGAGATCAAAAAAAGAAAAAGACTTTAGTCTATTACCAAATCTATCGCCTTCAGGCGATAGTGGTTTAATTATTGGAAGAAATCAGGAAATACAGGCATTCAAAGAAAAATTGAAAAACTAATTTTAGCAATAAAAGAATCTCCTTACACAGGTATTGGAAAACCAGAAGCTTTAAAATATGACCTTTCTGGAAAATGGTCAAGACGAATAAACCCTGAACATCATATTATTTATCAAATAATTGAAGACAAATTGCTTATTTATTCGTTAAAAGGGCATTACAAGTAATAAAAGACAATACTTCTTTTACCGGCTAAAAATTGATTTTTTCTCTTGCTTTTTCTCCGTAACAATTACAAAAACATCTTCGTCCTGCTTCTTCATCAGGTATTTTTCGCGGGCGAATTTTTCTAATTTTTCCTTGTTCGAAGTGAGTTCATCCAGTTGTTTCTGTACATCGGCAGTTTCTTTGGTGTAAAACGCGTGTTCTTCTTTCAGCTTGTTTAGTTGCTGGCGGTATTCGTATTGCGAAAGCAGGTCGTTCCGGTCGAAAAAAATCAACCATACCAAAAATATCACACTGATTAAAAAGTATTTATTTCTAAAAAGGCCGAACAAACGCTGCATGCAAACGATCAGTTGAAATTTCATTTAAAGATAAGCAAGTAGTTTTGTTATTTGCAAACGCAGGAATGTATTGCTACGGAAAAAACCAGATTTTGTTGCCGGTAAAAATACAAGCAGCAAAACCTGGTTTAAAAATGAGGTTGGCTTAATTTATCAGGACAAAAAAGCAATACTAATTTTTAGTGCATAAAAGAAGCATGCTAAACATAAACTCAATTTGAAGTACGCGGTCGGCGGTCATTATTAGGTCTCCGCCCGCTTAAATTTCCGCCCGAAGAATTTCTTTTTCCCCGGTTGTTGTTACTGTTTAAGTTGGCCTGATGTTTTTGTACCGAAGTAAATTGTTTTGGCGGATAAGGATGATCTGCAACCGGGATCGTTTTGTTGATGAGTTTATGGATGTCTTTTAAAAAATCCTGTTCTTCCGCATCACAAAAAGAAAGCGCAATGCCACTTGCTCCTGCACGGCCGGTACGACCGATACGGTGCACATACGTTTCCGGGACGTTTGGCAATTCGTAGTTGATCACGTGCGTTAATTCGTCCACATCAATTCCGCGTGCGGCAATATCCGTAGCAACTAAAATACGTGTGGTACGTGCTTTAAAGTTACTTAAAGCCCGTTGCCTGGCATTTTGCGATTTGTTGCCATGAATAGCTTCTGCCGTGATATTTGCCCTAAGCAAATCCTTTACCACTTTATCCGCGCCGTGTTTTGTTCGGGTGAAAACCAAAGCCGTTTGAATCGTTTTATCTTTTAACAAATGCAGCAACAGATCTTTTTTGTCGCTTTTTTCTACCATAAAAAGAGCCTGTTCAATGGTATCTGCAGTTGAAGAAACAGGCGTAACTTCTACTCTTTCCGGTTTGTTTAAAATGGTATCGGCCAGTTGCTTGATTTCCGAAGGCATCGTGGCCGAGAAAAACAAAGTCTGGCGTTTGGCCGGTAACTTTGCAATTACTTTTTTTACGTCGTTTACAAAACCCATGTCCAGCATACGGTCGGCTTCATCCAAAACTAAAATTTGGATATGTTGCAAGTTCACAAAACGCTGGTTCATCAAATCCAATAAACGGCCTGGCGTGGCCACTAAAATATCCACGCCGCGTTGCAAAGCTTCTGTTTGCGGGTTTTGCGAAACGCCTCCAAAAACAACCAGGTGCTTTAAACCGGTATTTCTGCCGTAGGCCTTAAAGCTTTCCTCAATCTGGATGGCGAGTTCACGGGTGGGCGTTAAGATCAGCGACTTGATGGTTTTCTGTTCTTTGTGCTGCTGTTTTTGCTGGTATAAAAGCTGCAGGATCGGGATGGCAAAAGCAGCAGTTTTGCCGGTTCCGGTTTGCGCACAGCCCAATAGATCTTTTCCTTTTAAAATTAAAGGGATGGATTGTTCCTGGATAGGTGTGGGCTGGGTATAACCCTCTTGTTTTAAAGCCTTGAGGATAGGCTCAATTAAATTTAATTCTTCGAATAACATGAAATGCTGTACTAAAATGTGCTAACACGACTGTATTAGCGGTCAGGTGATATGCTTAAGATCAAAGCCGGTAATAGAGCGGGTAATAATGGAGGCGAAGATACGGTTAATTTTTGATGTGGAACAAAAGCCGGACGGACAGTAAAAAGTACAAAAAAAGAGCCGGCTTTTAGGACAGCTCTTTATATGCTTCTTTTAGCACTATAAAATTGTTATTTCTTTAAAAACTTAAAATCCTTACCGATGAAACGGGCACTATCGCCCAATTCTTCTTCGATACGCAGCAATTGATTGTATTTTGCGATCCTGTCTGAACGGGAGGCAGAACCGGTTTTAATTTGTCCACAATTTAAAGCAACAGCCAGGTCCGCAATTGTGGTATCTTCTGTTTCTCCGGAGCGATGGCTCATGATAGAAGTATAACCATTGGTTTGTGCCAGCGTAACGGCGTTGATGGTTTCGGTTAAAGAACCGATCTGGTTTACTTTTACCAAAATAGAATTGCCCACGTGCATATCGATACCTTTTTGTAACCGTTTGGTATTGGTCACAAATAAATCATCGCCTACCAGTTGTATTTTTTTGCCTAATCTTTCGGTTAAAATTGCCCATGCTGTCCAATCGTCTTCGGCCAGACCGTCTTCCAGTGAAATAATAGGATATTTATTTACCCAATCTTCCCAGTAATCCACCATTTGTTCTGAAGTTAACTGGCGGCCGTCGGATTTTTTGAAAGTGTATAAACCAGTTGTTTCATTATAAAATTCTGAAACGGCAGGGTCCATGGCAATAAAAATATCCTCGCCCGGTTTGTAACCCGCTACTTCAATAGCTTGCAGTACAGCTTCGATGGCTTCTTCGTTTGAAGCAAAATCAGGTGCAAAACCACCTTCATCACCTACGTTGGTAGAGTAGCCTTTTTTCTTCAATACTGTTTTTAGGTTATGAAAAACTTCGGCTCCCCAACGTAAAGCTTCAGAAAAAGTTGGCGCACCAACCGGCATCACCATGATTTCCTGAAAATCCACTTTATTATCTGCGTGAGAACCGCCATTCAGAATGTTCATCATCGGGATCGGAAGCGTGTTGGCATTTACACCGCCAACGTAACGGTACAAAGGCTGACGGCTTTCCTGCGCAGCAGCTTTGGCAACAGCCAAAGAAACACCCAATATCGCATTGGCGCCAAGGTTGCCTTTATTTTCAGTACCGTCAAGCTCCTGCATCAATTTGTCGATCGCATTTTGCTCAAAAACGTCCATCCCGTTCAGTTCCTTTGCGAGTTTGTCGTTCACATTGGCAACGGCTTGTAAAACACCTTTGCCCATGTATTTGGTTTTGTCGTTGTCACGCAATTCAACTGCTTCGTGGGCGCCAGTAGAAGCGCCGGAAGGTACAGCAGCCCGTCCCATGGCACCGTTTTCAGTTAAAACATCTACTTCGATAGTAGGATTTCCCCGTGAATCCAGGATCTGGCGGGCATGTACATCAATTATTAAGCTCATAGTCAAAAAATTTTATGTTGATAATTTACCTTAGTGTAAATGATACACTAGTTCTTTTACGGTTTCAAATATACAAATTGCTATTATTTATACCGTAAAAGAAGCATGTTTAACATTATGGTAACGCAAACTTGTTTTATGGTTAATGGACTAATTAAAAGTTGTCGGTTCTAAGAGCTTAACCAAATGCGGATTGCTCATCCCAGGCACTTCTCCGCTCACACCTCACCGCTCTCCGCTCACACCTCTCCACCCCCTATTCCCACTTAAAAGTTTTCACCGCTACGGCATAAACCGCAATCCCCCAAATGGCAAGGATCAATAGCTGGTGTCCGACATCTGTTAAACCTGCGCCTTCAAACGCTACTTTGCGCATGGCATCGTTTAAATAAGTTAAAGGCAAAGCTTTGCTGATGGGCTGCAGCCAGGAAGGAAAAGCGCTGACGGAGAAAAAAGTGCCCGAAAGCAGGAACTGCGGCAGGGTAACAATATTGGCAATCGGCGGGACAGCGCTTTCATTTTTGGCAAGGCCGGAAATGATAAAACCGAAGCCCATAAATACAATAACGCCGATTGCAGAAAGGATCAGCATATTGACAACCGTAATAAAACCATGGATCAGCGTAAAACCAAAAGCAAAATGCCCGATCAGGATGATGATCAATGCACCGATCAACGCAAAAGTGATACGTGCCAAAGCTTCGCCCAAAACAATACTGTAACGCTGGACCGGCGTGGCAAAAAAACGTTTAATGACCAACGTAAGGCGCAAACTCAAAAACACGAAAGCCGTACCAAAAACGCCGGTACTTAAAAGCGAAAACCCCAACTGGCCGGGCAAAATAAAGTCAATGGTTTTATATTCACGGCCTTTAACGGTTACTTCATTAAGTTGTGCCAAAGGCGGAGGTGCGTTAGGAACGTAGGTGTTGATCTGGTAAAAAACACCATTTAAAATTGATCGCAGGATCCGTCCTTTTTCTAAGGAAGCCTGGGTGTATTGCACGTTTACAATAAAAGCCGGTTGTTTTCCTGTGTTGTTTTGTATGTTGATGATTCCATCTAACCGGCCTTTTTCCAGTTCCGATTTCATTTCGGCCTCTGTTTCGGTTTCTACCAAATTAATCGCTTTGATTTTTTTTAAAGCCTGATAGATCGGGTTTTGCTGATCGTTTCCTTTGGCAACGCCAACATCTACCGCAATTCCGCCTCCTCCTATAAAACCAAAAACCAGGATAAAAATCAGCGGAAAAGCAAGGGTGAAAACAACGGATGACGGACTACGCAAAATAGAACGGAAACTGGCTTTTGCCATCGCCATCGTGGCTTTAAAATTACTGTAAGGTTGAGGCATATTTTGGGGCTTTTAGCTTTCGGCAATCGGCTTTCAGCTTGGATAAATAGTTTAAAATAAAACAGGCTCTGTGAAATTTGAGTTTTTAGCTGATGGCTGATGGCTGATGGCTGATGGCTGATGGCTGATGGCTGATGGCTGATGGCTGATAGCTTTTCCTCACATTTCCCTTAATTCTTTTCCGGTTAAATGGATAAAAACATCTTCCAGGTTGGCGCTTTTTACTTGTTTTTCGCGTTCAAAACCTGTCGCTACCAGTTCATCAATAAAATGGTCCGGGGAATTAATGCCAATCACTTTTCCGGCATCAACAAAAGCTACACGGTCGCACAGTACTTCGGCTTCATCCATGTAATGAGTGGTGATAACAACCGTAGTCCCGGCATCACGGATACTGCGGATCAAATCCCATAAATTTCTTCGTGCCTGCGGATCTAATCCGGTTGTAGGTTCATCCAAAAAAACAATGCGCGGATTATTGATAAGCGTTGTTGCGATAGAAAAACGCTGTTTTTGTCCGCCTGAAAGTTCTTTGTAACGTGCTTTTGCCTTGTCGGTAAGGGAAACTTTTGCCAGCATTTCTGTCGGATCAACTTTGATACCGTATAAACCTGAAAACAATTCGATCAGTTCTGTGAGGTTTAAATTTGGATAATAACCAGCCGCCTGTAATTGTACGCCGATCCGTTTTTTAATGTTTCCAGGGTCTGCATCTACCGAAAAACCATCTACCATAACTTCGCCTGAAGTTTTATCGCGCAGGGTTTCCAAAATTTCCAATGTTGTGGTTTTGCCGGCACCGTTCGGCCCTAGCAAACCAAAAATCTCTCCCTCAAAAACTTCAAAACTAATCTTGTCAACCGCAGTAAAGCTGCCGTATTTTTTAACTAAGTCTTTTACAGAAATAATGGGTTTTGAGCTCATGATGTAATTTGATCTAACGAGTGGAAATTTACCTATATATTTTAATTGTTGGACATTTTGCTCACATTTAATATAACAACACAATGAACGCATTTGCCAATGCTTCTTTTACCGGTATAATCTTTGTGTTGTACAAACTTAATTTCAGCTTTGATAAATTTTCTGCATCTTCGTTACAACAAAAAAATTAATTATGAAAAATTTATTGATGAGCCTGCTTGCAGGTGCTTTACTCACCACTTTTTCGGCAAATGCCCAAACGAACAAGGGTCCACGCCCAAGTTTGTCAGATACGGTAAAAACCACCATTAGTTCTGGTGCTACAGTTGAGATTGATTACAGCCGCCCATCCGTAAAAGGCCGCACCATTGGAAAAGATTTAGAGCCGATGGAAGGAAAAGTTTGGCGTACCGGTGCCAATGAAGCGACCAGTTTTGTAGTTGATAAAGATGTTAAGGTAGAAGGAAAAAGCCTGCCTGCCGGTAAATATGCTTTTTTTACCATTAAAAATGGCAATGTTTGGACTTTGATCTTTAACAAAGTATGGAAAACCTGGGGTGCTTTTGACTATGAAAAAAACAAAGCACAAGATGCCTTAAAAGTGGATGTAAAAGGCATGAAAGCACCGTCATTTGCAGAAAAAGTAACATACACCATTGCTAAAGGCGGCAAGGTTTCAATGATGTGGGGGAATTATATGGTAAACTTTACTGTTAAATAAAAAATAGCAGATACCAAAATTAATCTGTACCTTAGCGGAATTATAAATAAAAATTACAATGCAAAAAGAAGGTACAGTTAAATTTTTTAACGAAACAAAAGGATTCGGATTCATCATTCCAGAAAATTCAGGAGAAGAAGATGTATTCGTTCACTCATCTGGTTTAATTGATCAGATCCGTGAAAACGACAAAGTGAAATACGATGTTGAGCGTGGCAAAAAAGGCCTGAACGCGGTAAATGTACAAGTTATCTAATCCAAGATATAAACATCATTAATCGTTGAAAAAAAGCTGTTTCTGATAAGGAAGCAGCTTTTTTGTTTGATTAATTATTTCCCAACTTTCAAACTACGGCTTCTGATAAAAATACATTAGCAGGAATTCCTAAGAAAGTATGCAGCGCTTTGGCCATTTTTAGTGTAAGTTCCCTTTTTCCGGATAGTACAAGCGATACATGTCCTTTGCTTCCAATAATGTGTTCTAAATCTTTAGCTTTAATTCCCTTTTCTTCCATTTTAAATTTTACAACTTCAATCGGGTCTAATTCCGGAACAACAATATGTTTGTCTTCATAATCTTTAACTAAAACAAGAAGTAGTTCTAATTCTTCAAATTCAGGTGTGCCAGGTTCTGCATGAAAAATACGAATAGTGTGTTCAAGTGCTTTCCGGTATTCAGCTTCTGTTTTAATTACTTTCCAGTTTTTCATACTTATTTGTTTATTCTGACTTAAAAGGAACGTTTTTTATTTGCAAATCTTTTATAGCAAATATGTTGTAAGATCATATCAATAGATGTTTTACGGTAGCAGCATCAATAGTATTATATTCCTTATGTGTTCCAAACCAAATGATATAAGCTGCTTGTGTTTTGAAATTAACAGAGGTTATTAATCTAAAGTCATTGCCCTTAATATTAAAAATAATACGGTGGTTAGCCACAATACTTGCGTTAGCGTACACATCTTTCAATTGATTTGGACTTGTAAAAGTTTTAGTGCTAAATTCTTTTAACCAAACTAATAATGCAGTTTTTTGCGGTCGGGTACTTTTAGGTATAATAAACAATAGTTCTTTTAGTAATTACATTCATACAAGCGGTTGTAAAAACAATTTAAAGATATCAAGAAGTTTTTATTTTGAAAACTTCTTGATGGTTATTTGTAAAGGAAAATAATCAGAGGAATAAATTAGAAGAACCCACAACAGGCAACCCGCAACTTTCTAACATCAATCTTCCTCCAAAACCTCTACAACTCTTCCAACCTGCCCGTCTTCCAACCGTACTTTAATTCCACGTGAATGAAACGCAGAACTGGTCAACAAATCTTTCACAACGCCTCTCGTTCGTTTGCCGCTGCGCTGGTCTTTTTTCAGGATGATATCTACTTTCAAACCCGTGTAAACATCACTTCGGTTTTGTCCGTTCATTTAATTTACTTTTATCGTTGTAAAGTTATCACCGTTGCCCAATCCAATGCGGATAAATTAGAGTTTGGTAGCTTACCTTGTCCAACTTTTCGAGCTGATCTTGTTTTAAATTCCAACCCACGGCATCCAAATTTTCAATTAGTTGTTTTTCATTTCTTGCGCCAATTATAATATTGGAAATTGTGTTGTTATGAAGTAACCAATTGACGGCAACTTGTGAAACGCTTTTTTCGGTTTCTTTTGCAATTTCCTCTAATGTGTCAACTACTGAGTAAAGGTGTTCATCGGATACAGGAGGAGCTCCCACCAAACCACCTGATTTTATTCTCCCTTCAGGAAGTGGCTGCTCCCTTTTTATTTTTCCTGTCAATCGTCCCCAACCAAGTGGGCTCCAAACCATTAGTCCAAGTCCCTGGTCTTTTAATAAAGGCATCAGTTCTTGTTCGTAATCACGCCCAATTAATGAATAATAACCCTGATAAATCACATACTTTTCTAAATGGTGTTTCTCTGATATGGAAAGGGATTTCATTAACTGCCAGGCTGTAAAATTTGAACAACCAATATAACGTACTTTGCCGCTTGTAACGAGGTTATCCAACGTTGCCAGAGTTTCTTCAACAGGAGTGGAATCATCAAATCCATGCATAAAATAAACATCAATATAATCGGTATTAAGCCTTTTTAAACTATCCTCACATGCTTTGATTAAATGATGCCGTGAAGTGCCTTTGTCATTTGCGCCTTCGCCCATACTAAAACCAGCCTTTGTGCTGATTAATACCTGATCCCGCCTTCCTTTAATTGCTGCCCCGAGTACCGATTCTGCGCCTCCTTGTGAATATACATTGGCGGTATCAAAAAAATTCACTCCTCTTTCAAGGCAAATATCTATGAGCCTTGCTGCTTCCTTAACGTCCGTTTCGCCCCAACGCTTGAAAAATTCATTTGTTCCACCAAACGTTCCGGTGCCTAAGCTCAGTACCGGAACTTTTAATCCTGATTTTCCTAAATTTCTGTATTCCATCTTAATTAATTTAAAATTTGATGGAACAAAATTCAAACAAGCAGGGATACTTTTAAAGGACAAATCTCACAAATAATGTGTGATAAAAATCACACTAAGCAGATATTAACCGGCTTAGCGTTTCTCTTGAAACACCCAAATAAGAAGCAATCAGAGTTTTAGGCACCCGTTGAATAAGGTCTGGATATTGTTGCAATAGATCTTCATAACGTTCATTTGCGTTATTGCTTATCAGGCATAAAACCCTTCTTTGTAAGGCGATATATCCTGCCGTTGTTTTTTTTCTGAAAAAGTGTTCCATCTTTTGCAAATCCGCACATAATTTTTCTCTGTTCTGCAAGGTAATATATAAGGTTTCACTATCTTCTAGACAGGATACATTCAATGTAGCTTTTGTTTGATTATGGTAAGCTTGTGGGTCAGAGATCCACCAGTCGCTCATGGCAAATTGCAAAATATGCTCTTTGCCTTGTTCATCAATATGAAATGATTTTAATAATCCTTTTACAATAAAATAGTCATTTTCTACATAGCTTCCTTCCTGTATAAGGAACTGATGTTTCAGAAATTTTTTAGCTGTAAAATGCGAGAGTATAAAGTTAAATTCCTCATCTGTAAGCAGAACAATTTTTTCTATGTGCTGTCTTAGCTCCTGGCTCATGTTTTTTAAAAGTTATCGAGGTATTGTGCCAAGTATAGGATTTCCTCATTTAACAGCAACTTACTATATCCCCAAAGTCCAATTTGTTCACTTCTTAAAATGCGTTATCATAAATTGAATCAGAATCAGCGTATCCTTTTAAGAATTGCCCTTGTACGGTTTGTTGGACAATGGGATCATTATGATGATAAGTATCGGTAACATTCCCTTCTATTAAAACAATAACCCTTATCTCCTTGTCTTTGTTAATTTCTAATGCTGATTGAATCTCTGCGGGAACAAGGATTTGATTGTCTTTTATTTTTGTTATAAATTCAAGTGCTTCCATCGCCGCTTATTTTTATAAAGATATACATTTTTTTAACGGCAATGAACTGGTTTAGCCAACAGGTACTATGGCAAAATTATGCTCTTTGCCTTGTCCATCCATTAGCTTAATAATTTCTGGATAGCCAATCCTACTTTTTCAAACTTAAAAAGCTTTAGTACATCCTGCATACATTCCGTTATTTCTTCGTTGCATAAATTGCCAATGCTGCCTTCGTGGGTATGGTTTACTGTTTTTATAGGGTTAAAAGAAGCATTTTCAATTTCCGCTCCAATTTGCCTGTACGCTTCGCGGAAGGGAATGCCGCTTAGGACCAGGCGGTTGGTTTCTTCTACGCTGAACAAGTATTTGTAACGCTCCTCCTCTAAAATTGCTTCTTTTACGGTGATATTTTCAAGCATAAAAGCAGCCATGTGCAGGCAATCCTTTAAATCTGCAAAGGCCGGGAACAAAGTTTCTTTCAGCAATTGCAAATCGCGGTGATAACCGGAAGGCAAATTGGTGGTCATCAAAGCCAGTTCATTTGGCAAAGCCTGGATGCGGTTACATTTGCCACGCATGATTTCCCAAACATCCGGGTTTTTTTTATGCGGCATAATGCTGGAACCGGTAGTCAATTGATCGGGATAACTGACAAAAGAAAAGTTCTGACTTAAATACAAGGTCTGGTCCATCGCCATTTTGGCCAAAGTTGCTGCGATAGCAGATAAAGCCTGGGCGATGATCCGCTCTGTTTTTCCTCTTCCCATCAAAGCATAAACCACGTTGTAATTTAAGCTTTCAAAACCTAATAGTTTTGTTGTCATGGTACGGTTTAAAGGGAAAGAAGAACCGTAACCGGCAGCCGCGCCCAGCGGATTTTTATTACTGATCTTGTAGGCCGCCAAAACCATTTCCAGGTCATCAACCAAACTTTCGGCATAGGCCCCAAACCACAAACCGAAGGACGAAGGCATGGCAATTTGCAAATGGGTGTAGCCTGGCAGCAAGACATCTTTATGCCGGTTGCTCAATTGGATCAGCAGGTTAAAAAGCGTTTTGGTTTGGGTTACTATCTCCTGAAGTTCGTGCCGGAAAAACAGTTTCAGGTCAACCAAAACCTGATCGTTACGTGATCTTCCGCTGTGGATTTTCTTTCCGGCTTCGCCAATCCGTTGCGTCAGCAGCCATTCTATTTGCGAATGAACGTCTTCCACTTCCGGTTGTATGGTAAAATTCCCGGCTTCGATGTCCTTATAAATATTTTTTAATTCTTGTTGAACCAATGCCAAATCTTCCGCGCTCATCAAACCGATACTTTCCAGCATTTGGGTATGTGCCAGCGAACCGAGCACATCAAAAGCGGCCAGTTGCAAATCAAATTCCCGGTCGCGGCCAACGGTAAAGTTTTCTACCAGTTCGTTTACGTTGGTTGTTTTTTGCCAGATCTTCATTTTTTGTTGTAATGATTTTGGTGAAGTCAAAGGTACGATACTGTTTTTACAGGCATAAAAATAGTATTGAAGAATGATGGTTTGATTTGTCATCCCCCTAACCTCCTTCAAAAGGGGTAAGATGACCAGGGCAGACAGCCTGAATGGTTAAAAGTATAACTCAAATTATTTTACCAATTGATCCAGCATTTTAATGTACAATCCTATGCCTTCTTTTATTTCATCTACATAGATAAATTCATCTGCCATGTGTGATCTGGCGGAATCTCCGGGACCTGATTTAACGGAAGGGATATCCAGCAGCGACTGATCTGAAGTGGTAGGGGAGCCGTAAGTAGTTCTGCCTAAAGCTATCCCGGCTTGCACTATCGGATGATCTTTTGGAATGGAAGAAGGTTTCAGGCGGATGGAGCGCGGTTTTACTTCGCAATTCACTTGTTCCCGGATCATTTCCAAAACTTCTTTATTGCGGTAAGCATCCGTTACCCTAACATCTACCGTAAAGGTACAAGTTGCCGGAACCACATTATGCTGCGAACCTGCTTGGATAATGGTAACCGACATTTTGACCGGCCCGAACACCTCCGATTCTTTTGCAAAACGGTACGTACGGAACCATTCTATGTCTTTTATCGCTTTGTAAATGGCGTTGTCGCCTTCTTCGCGTGCTGCATGTCCGGCACGGCCAAAAGCAGTGCAATCCAAAACCATCAAGCCACGTTCGGCTATGGCCAGTTGCATTTGGGTGGGTTCGCCTACAATTGCAAAATCTAACTTTCCCAACTCCGGCACAATCAGCTCTAAGCCATTATTGCCGGAAATCTCTTCTTCGGCTGTTGTAGCAAGGCAAAAATTGTATTTCAAAGCCGACTGATCGTAATAATGCAGAAACACGGCAATCAACGAAACCAGGCAACCGCCGGCATCATTGCTGCCCAGCCCAAAAAGCTTTCCGTCTTCCATAACTGCATCATAAGGGTCACGGGTATAACCGGAGTTTGGTTTAACCGTATCGTGATGCGAATTGAGCAGAATGGTTGGTTTAGCCGGATCAAAAAAACGATTGTAAGCCCAAATATTATTTAGTTTTCGATGTGTTTTTACACCATGCTTTTCCAGAAAAGTTTTGATAATTTCTGCTGTTGCGTTTTCTTCTTTACTGAAAGAAGGTGTAGCAATCAGTTGCTGCAATAGTTGTAGGGCTTGCTGGAATAAAATATCGTTCGTGATCATATCGTCCATCCGGATTTTGAAAATAAGGGCGCGCAAAAATAGGTTTTTGTTTAGGAAGAAGGGAATGGGTAGAAGATCGGAAATTTGATGAAACATTGTTTTTGGAAGTCTCATCATGATAGGATGGTCCAGCCTCAAAACCAAGCCTACAAATAGGCAAAACACATAAAAATGAGTGGTAAAAGAAGCATCAAAAGTACGCTGAACAAAACTATACAGGCTCTTAATTGTCCTGAAAAGACCTTGGTTTTTCTGCAACTGTGTTTTTTGGGTATTTTTTGAAAAGACTGCTGGCCTTCATTTTTATAACACCCAGAATGGCTTCCTGAAATATTTTGGTCGACATTTTAGAAACACCCTGTCGCCGGTCTGTAAAAATGATGGGAACTTCAACTACTTTAAACCCGAGTTTGATGGCAGTAAACTTCATTTCGATCTGGAAAGCGTAACCAACAAACTCTATTTTATCTAATCTAATCGTTTCCAGTACTTTACGGCGATAACACTTAAAGCCGGCAGTGGCGTCCTGGATATCAATACCGGTTATAAAGCGCACGTAAACAGAAGCAAAATAACTCATCATTACGCGGCTCATGGGCCAGTTGATCACATTTACACCGTTAATGTAACGCGAACCGATGGCCAGGTCTGCACCATCTACACAAGCCTGGCGCAAACGTAAAAGATCATCGGGGTTGTGGGAGAAATCTGCATCCATCTCATAAATAAAATCGTAATGCCTGTCAACAGCCCATTTAAAACCGAAAATATAAGCCGTGCCTAATCCTTGTTTTCCGGCCCGTTCATGTAAAAATAAAGTCTCCGGATAAATAAGCTGTAGTGTTTTAATGATTTCTGCTGTGCCGTCCGGAGAGCCGTCGTCAATAACCAGCACATGGAAGTCGTGCATCAAAGAAAACACTTTATGCAGGATACGCTCGATATTTTCGCGTTCGTTATATGTTGGTATGATGACCAGACTATCGGGCACTACTTAATTTTTTAGTGGTAAAAACAGTGAAATTATATTAACGGGTTTGCTTCCGGGTTGATGATATCGCTTCCTAAATGTCTGGGTTCTGTTGTAATATCGTCGCCTGCCAAATAGCTTTTTTCTTTAATATAAGGGCTTACCAATATAAAAAGCAGCACAAAAAAGAACATGATCCCAACAAACAGCCAAAAATATTTATCTCCGGTAAAGTATGCAAACATACCTTTGTTGGCAATGTTTACATTAATTAAGGTGGTGAAAAAAGTACCGATGGAATAAGTTAAATACCATATCGCCGTCATGGTGCTTTTCATGGACGGCGGTGATTGTGTGTAGGCATATTCCAATCCGGTTATTGAAACCAGTACTTCTCCTGCCGATAAAAAGGCATAGGCCAAGATTTGCCACCAAACAGAAGGGTGCAAGCCAGCATCAACTTTAGTTTGTAAGCGTGCAATAATTACAAAACTAAAAGCGGTAATGAACAAACCGGTGCCAATTTTTTTCAACGGTGTTAATTTGATCCCCAGTTTTTCGACTAAAGGGTACAAACCATAATTAAAGATCGGGATCATTAAAAGTAAGAACAATGCATTTACAAACTGGATTTGGGAAGGTAAAATTTGCATGTTGAATATGCCAAGGTTCAAATCCAATTTTGTAGATTGTAAAACCCATTCCGAGCCGTTCATGTCCCACATCCCCCAAAAAATTGGGATAAAGGCAAAAACGGCAATCACGCCCCAAACCGCTTTTATCGCCTCCACTTTTTCAATTCCGTATTTATCAATAGCTTGTTGCCATGCTGTTTTTACCGGGTCTTTTTTAGTGATGTAGCAGTTTAATACAAAAAAGTTCAGGGTTACAAAATTGTCTTTTTTTATTCCTCCTGCCGGTAATCTTACATACAATTTCCTGCCCGAAAAAAATATCAATGTTGCCAGTGCCATCAATATACCAGGCACGCCAAAAGCCCATGCGGCACCTGCTTTTTCATAAATCAGCGGGATCAGCAAAAGGCTGATCATGGAACCGGCGTTGATGCTAAAATAAAACCAGCCATAAATACTGCTCATCAAATGTTTGTTTTTATGATCGAACTGATCGCCCACATTGGCAGATACGCATGATTTGATGGCTCCTGCCGAAAAAGCAATAACCACTAAGCCCGTTAAAAAGCCGGGCAAAGAAGTATCAAACATGGATAATATAAAATGGCCAATGGTATAAATGATAGAACCGATCAGGATTACTTTGTATTTACCGAAAAACCAATCTGCCAGTATGGCGCCAAGCAAAGGCGTAAAATAAACCAAGGTAGAAAAAGCATGGTTGATGGCATTGGCTTTTGCATTGGCTATTACCGAAGTATCATGGTTGAAAAACTGATGCACCAGGAAAACAGCAATGATGCTGCGCATACCGTAAAAGCTGAACCTTTCGGCAAATTCGTTGCCAATAATAAACGGAACACTTTTAGGGATCAGGGGTTTTTTGGAAGAAGATGTTTCGGTTATCTTATGATCTAACATGCTGTGGACAACAATTTTTCCTAAATTAAAGCAATTTTGATAAGAAAAATTGATATTTAACAACTTGTAACAATATTTTAACTCTTTTTATGACTGTTTTTTATCAAAATTGAAGTTGCCGGCTTTTTCTTGATGTTTGCAACAGAATCCAGGTGCTGTTTTCTTGGGTCTGTATAACCTGCATCGCGGTCTTCCGGAATGTTTCGCATGTCCAGGTTTTGCACAAAATTCCACCTTCCGTTCTTCAACTGATAGCCATCGTAAGAAAGGTCAGGACCGTAAAAACTGTAATCAGCTTTCACTTTCGGGTCAGGCGGGGCCAGGTGGTCAAACACGATCAATTGCTTGTCTGGCACATAACGCAACAGCATGGATGCCTGTCGGCTATACTCAAACACAATTCTTTTCCGGGTTTTCTGGATGCCGTCAAAAACCGGCAAACCAAAAACCGGCATACTGTTTTTAAAGGATAAAACTTCCATTACTTTTTTTGTTGTTTTAACTGTATTGCCTTTCCAGCCCAGCAAAATATAATACGGGTTTTCGTTGCCCGCTTTAATGATCTTATAATATTGTGCGCCAAGCCATTTTTGCGGGGTAAGCGTAGAATCTTCAGGGTTTTTGATAAAGGGCGAATAATCAGTGAGCGGATACAATTTTAAAGTGCCCGAATTTTTTTGTATCGAACCAAAATAACGGTAACTGCCGTCTTCGTTCATTACGTGCCAGGTGAAGAGCCGGAACTGGTTGTCGGGCGCATAAAGCAACGATACTGTTTTTACCGAGTCAAAATTGTAATTGTACGAGCCGGGGATTTTTAATGCAGCAACCAAAGTACGGATGAACTGGTAATTGGCGTTTTTACGTTCCAGGTCGTTTTCGTTATTGATGAAAGTAGAACCAAGTGTTTTTAAACTGTCTTCGTAATTTTTCAGTTTAATTTGATTGACGCTTTGATCCGCCTGTTGTGCAAATGCAGCAATGTTAAAAAAAATCAGGACCAGCAGGGCACTAAACTTCTTTTTGATATTACAAAACCGACTACATGCTGTTAAAGAATATTCAGGGTTGTTCACAGTACTTCAATTAAAAGTTTTACTGAATAAATGAAACGAATGTTTTGATAATAAGGTGTGGTTTTTGCAAATTTCCAAACAAAAAATCCATCAATCCCAAAAATGAAATGCAAATCCATCAATTCTTTATAAAAGCATGCGTGTTCGGCTTTCAATTTTTTTTAAGGTTTTCGGGCTGGTCCTTAAAACAAATGCTTCTTTTATGCCATAAAAACTGTTGCTGCAAGGCAGTGGCTTTTCTCTCTTCGTTTTAAAATGTTAGGTGTTAAATGATGAGGTTTTATGTAGATATCCTGACCGGGATTTGTTAAATATAACAATCAAAATACATAAAACAGAAACTTATCCTAAATTTGGTCTGTATTGATTTTTAATGGCTATACTTAACTCCTCCCGACAGAAAGCATTAATGCGGAAATTTGCCATGAACATCAAGTTTTTGATGATGTTCACCGCGGTAATCGTCATCATTTTCACGCTGCCAAAGCAGGAAAAGTTTCGGTACGAATATGGAAAAGGGCGGATTTGGAACCAGAAAGACCTGATTTCGCCTTATAACTTTGCTGTTTTAAAAACCGATGCCGAGCTGGATGCGGACAAAGATGCCGCCAAGCGTAGTATCAGCCCAATTTATGAGTACGACCCTCAGGTTGAGAAACAGGAGCTGGAAAACTTTAAGAACGATTTTGAAATAAAATGGCATAATGCCGCTTTAAACGAAAAACAAAAAGAAGCTTATTTGCATTTAGGCACAAACTTATTAGGCACCATTTATCAAAAGGGCGTACTGGCGTTAAATAAAAAATTTCAGCGCCCGGCAGAAAATTACGACGTAACCCTGCTGTTCAATAAGATTGCCCAAAATAAAAACACTTCTGAACTGTTCACGCGTGAGAGTGCGCTTAATTATTGTGATCAGGTTTTGAACCAGCACCATGAAATTGACAGGCCATTTTTGATTGGTTTACTACAGGACCATATCCAATATAACCTCAGTTTCGATCAGCCTTTAACACTTCAACTGGAAAAAGAAACATTGGACGGCCTTTCGCAAACCCGGGGCATGGTGCAAAAAGGAGAGTTGATTGCAGCAAAAGGTTCTATCATCAACGAAGATGTTTATCAAAAATTAGAATCGTACAAAAAAGCTTTTGAGGACAATATTCATGTAAACGGCGATAAAAAAATGGTGTTGCTGGGCCAGTTTTTATTGGTTTTCCTGGTGATAACACTGCTGATTGTTTTTTTATACCTTTTTCGAAGGGATATTTATAATGACAACAGGTTAGTCGGCCTGATTTTATTGGTCATCACCTCGATGCTGGTAACACTTTCGTGGGCCATCCGTTTCCAGTTGCCCAATTTGTATTACATGCCTTATTGTATCGTCCCGATCATCATCCGGATTTTGTTTGATACCCGTATGGCACTCAACATCCATTTATTGGTGGTTTTAGTTGCCGGATTTTTTGTGCCCAACAGCTTTGAGTTTGCTTTTTATGAACTAACTGCCGGTATGGTCTCCATATATTCGATTAAAAATCTGATCCGCCGCGAACAATTTTTGATTTCGGCCTTACTGATTGCCGCCTGCTACCTGATTTCTTTTATTGGGATTGCTTTAATCCGGGAAGGCAGTATCAGTTCGATTGACTGGAACGATTTTTTACCTTTTGTAGTGAGTGTACTGTTAACGCTGCTGGCTTATCCTTTAATATACGCTTTCGAAAAGGTGTTTGGCATCACTTCGGATATTACGCTGATCGAGCTGACCAACACCAATTCTTCTGTTTTACGTGACCTTGCTTTTAAAGCACCCGGCACTTTTCAGCATTCTTTGCAGGTAGCTAATCTTGCAGAAACTGCAATTTATACCATTGGCGGCAATGCGTTACTTGTCCGGGCCGGCGCTTTGTACCATGATATTGGTAAAATGGAGAATCCTCAGTTTTTTATTGAAAACCAGAACCAGGGTTTTAATCCGCACGACAAACTGCCTTATGAAGAAAGTGCCCGGGTGATTATCAGGCACGTGCAAAAAGGCGTAGAACTTGCGCGCAAAAAAAACCTGCCTGAAATCATTGTTGATTTTATCCGCACCCATCATGGCAATACGCGGGTTGACTTCTTTTACCACTGTTTTTTAAAGAACTTCCCCGAAAAATTAGTGGACGAAAATATTTTTAAATATCCCGGGCCAATTCCTTTTTCTAAGGAAACCGGTGTATTAATGCTGGCCGATTCGGTTGAAGCAGCTTCAAGGTCTTTAAAAGAACCGAACTTTAAATCGATCAACGATCTGGTAGATCGCCTGGTAAATTACAAACTGGAGCAGGGACAATTGAAGAACAGCAATATCACTTTAAAAGAAATTGAAACCGTAAAAAGTATATTTAAAAAGATGCTGATGGGCATTTACCATGTGCGGATCGACTATTAAACCGTTTTAAACCGATTCCTGAAAAACCCTTCCACTTGCCAGGGATTGTACAATGCTTCTTTTATCCCTGTAAAATTGGCGTTGGTATTTTCTTTTCTACACAAAAAGCACCATTAACTTTATTTTCAGGTGATAAAAGAAGCATCGAAAATATAACAGATAAAATTTAAACATGCGCTTGATAATATTTTTTGCCCGGGAAATTGAATTACTATATTTGCACTCCTAAAAAAAGCATTGCTGCCAAAGGAAGCAAAAAGGTGAGGTGCCTGAGAGGCCGAAAGGATCAGTTTGCTAAACTGACGTACGGGAAACTGTACCGAGGGTTCGAATCCCTCCCTCACCGCCAGTTTTGACAACAAAATGTATTAAAAGCCTGCAAATCAAATGATTGCAGGCTTTTGTTTTTTAGTCAAAATCCCATTTTATTCACCGATCCGCAACAAAAAAGTGCGTAATCCGGTGAGTGCTTTTGAGGGTTTACCCTACTCACCGAATTGCTTATAACTAATTGATAAACAAGATGTTCAAAAACCGAACATCTTGACTGGCGATATCTGCAAAGCTAAATTTGTTTCACTTTAATGTTAAAAACATGAAAACTAATTTCAGCTTGCTTTTCTACATGAAAAAGCAAAAAAAGTACCAGTCAGGGCCTGCCACTATTTATATGAGGATTACAGTTAATGGCAAACGGGCAGAAACTATTACAGGACGGCTTTGTGAGCCGGGGCGATGGAATTCCCAATCTGGCCGTGCAAATGGTACGAAAGAGGAAATAAAGGCATTTAACGCCTATCTGGATGATTTACAAAATAAAATATACGAGGCTCACCGCCAGCTAACACTGGCAGATGAATTAATCACCGCAGAAACCATTCGCGACAAGTTTTTAGGAAAATCTGAAAAGCCGCGCTTATTAATCGAAATTTTTAATGAACACAACAAAAGAATGGAAACCTTAATTGATAAGGAATATAGTAAGGGTACATTAACCTGTTTTCAGACTTCTCTAAAACACACCAAAGATTTCCTGAAATGGAAATATAATTTAACTGATATAGATATCAAGCAAATAAATAATTCCTTTATCATGGATTATGACTTTTTTCTACGTTCTGAAAGGAAGTGCGCGAATAACTCTGCCGTAAAGAATATGAAAAATTTTGGTAAGATAATCCGTATCTGTATTGCCAACCGATGGTTAAATACGAACCCATTCCTTAATTACAAACATACAATGAAAAAGGTTGACCGTGTTTATTTGACTTCGGAAGAATTACAGGAAATTGCTGATAAGAGATTTGCAACAGATCGTCTATCACAAGTTAAAGACATTTTTCTTTTTTGTTGTTTTACCGGACTGGCCTTTGCTGATGTAAAAAGATTACAAAGTAGGGATATTGTAAAAGGAGTAGATGGTGAACAATGGATAACAATTAAAAGGCAGAAAACTAATACACAATCAAAAATTCCTTTACTTCCTACAGCTATAAAACTCATAAAACGTTATGCTGATCATCCGCTTTATGAGACCACCGGTAAAGTTTTTCCAGTACTAAGTAATCAGAAAATGAATGCTTACTTAAAGGAAATAGCAGATGTATGCGGCATTAACAAGCAAATTACCTTCCATATTGCCCGTCATACTTTTGCTACTACTGTAACACTCTTAAATGGTGTTTCTATCGAAAGCGTATCAAAGATGTTAGGTCATACTAACATTCGGATAACCCAGCATTATGCCAAAATCCCCGATATTAAAGTAGGGGCCGATATGGCTGCAATTAAACAGAAATACCTTTAAAGTACAATTAGACAGGTATCACAAAAAGTGATACCTGCTATCCACTAAAATATTAAAATGATGAAAGACCAGTTAATCATTGATGAGCTAATTGTGAATAAAATTTATGTTGTCAGGAGACAAGATGTGATGCTTGACGAAGATTTAGCCGGTTTATATCAAGTAACAACCGGAAATTTAAACAAAGCTGGACTTGCAACAAAAAGGTGGACAATTGGTTAAGCTACAATACTCGAACACAAAGAGCACCCGCTCGGATATTAAGCTGTAAATAAAAGGCGAATAAAAGCCAGACTTAAGCCTATATTGGGGGGGATTCTTTTTTTGGCAACGTCTTAGAAAATTTGCTTGCCTTCGGATTCTGGATATTTTCAAGCATTTAATATAGATTCGTTTTCATTATTTAGTTTCAGCATTTTATCCTGATAATAAATTTTAGTAATTTCAGTTAGGGGTATCTGCAATAGTTCGGCTAATGTTTTAATTTTTTTAGGTTTTAATGTTTTTTTATTACATTCTATTTTGCTAAGTTGAGAGCGGTCTATTTTAAGTTTAAGGGAGAGATCGTCTTGCAAAATACCCATCGCTTTTCTTTTTTCTTTAATATATTCCCCAAACCGCTGAATTGGTGCTTCTTCAACTATAGCAATAGCACGTTTCCTTTTCAATCGTGGGCGGGAAACTATTGATTTAGCTTCCTCATTCAATTGCCCTATAGATTCAAACAGCGTTAGAAAATTGTTGGACATCTGAATAAAAACGTCCTCGTTTACAGAGAAAAAAGTGATCCTGTCCTTACGCACACTCTTTATTATGCCTAAATGTTTTAACTCATTAATATGTTTATTAACAGTTATTTCATTGAAAGGAATTTGATGAAGCATTTCCCTGGTTGCCGCATTGCCATTTTCGAGGATAACCCTAATTGTACAAACTCTTACCGGTAATGCCAGAGCCCTGGCAAAATTTGAAAATTTAATAACGGATTTATCTATATTAATATTAAATTTAATACCTTTCATATTGTTACTTCTCTTGTCTTACAAGCTGAAAACAAGCCCCCGTTTTATTAAGCCCTTGTTTTGATTAATTTATTTTTCCCACCAGGCTTTATAATTAGGGTTATCTGTTCCCCCCTGAACTTTTAATTCTGCATTGTAATTGTTTGCATTAATAGTTTGTTCATCTGTCGGATAGATAAACCTTGAAGAAATTTTTCCACTATTTAAATTTGCAGAACTTGCATCAAATGCAGGTATGCCAGTCCTCCTGTACTCAATCCAACCTTCAAAGCCTACATTTAGATTTCCAATCCATTTCTGGGTAATGATTTGATTAAGTGCTGTAGCCGGGTTGTAAACCACGCGAGGATTTGCTGCATAGGTAGTTGCAGAGGTAGCATCAAGGCCATAATCAGCATAAGCCCCAGTGATACCGTTATAATAGTAGGTAGACGGGCTTCCGGCTGTGATTAAGCCTTTTAAACTCGCTTCAGCTAAAATAAATTGTACTTCCTGATAGGTTATTACTCGTGCTTTTAATACAGGGGATGCGGGGTTACTTAAAAATATAGCAGAATTAAAACCAGAGGAACTAGCTACCTGTGCCGTATTGGCATCTGCTACAATTGGCATCCCTCCATAATAACTAAAACTAAATCCAGTTGCGTTTTGATTGGTCACATTCTTTGCGAACAAAAGTGACAGCCTTTGTTGATCACCGGTATTCACAAAAGCATTATAAAGTAAGATATTCAAGTATTTGATACTATAATCACCGGACCTTTCTGTAAGGCTCGGAAAAGCATACGGAACTGATGATGGCAAGGTTAATTCAGCACTTTCGGATGCGTTTTGGAATATAGTTCCATCTGTTACTATTTGCTGCATTTCGGCAGATGCAGAAGGTAACTTAGACGATGCCCTAAGTAAATACCTTAAACGTAAACCATTGCAAAACTTTCTCCATTTGATCACGTTTCCACCGTAAACAAGGTCACCCGTTATGGCTGTTACCGAAGTTTTTAATAAACTATCTGCTGACCTAAGAGACGGTATTATACCTAAAGTTGCATCTGTATAAACTGTCTGCTGACCATCATAGGAAGCCGCAAAATTCCCATTTTGGCCTTTTAAAGCATTTTTGAAAGGGATATCTCCCCAGAGATCAGTTAACTGTGCAAAGGAATAAGCCCTTAAAATAATTCCTACCGCTTGCATGGAGGTGTTGCCATTCCCTTTTGAATCGGCAATGATTTGATTAGCATCTCTCGCGTCTGTAAACAATACTTGCCAGTAAGGCTGATTAGATGCCGGGATATAACGTGCCAAAGTGTTATAATAACTTTGACTAAACGTGGCATACTGACTCATTCCATTACCCAACGTCCAAGCATTATAAGCTGAATTAAAAAAAGTATTGACTTCAATATTACCTAACAATGAGGGATCATTAGGCACCTCCAGGGTATTTGGATTGGTGTTCAATTTTTGGAATTCTTTTTTACATGAGGTTATAACCACTGTTATAAGAATGACAAGACCTATTGGATATTTTATGATATTTTTCATTTCTGGTTCTTTTGATTTGTTAGAAGGTAAAGTTGATATTAAAGCCATAGCTTCTTGTGCTTGGATAGCTTAAAAACTCGATACCAGGAAGTATCTTATTACCTCGTAAGGCAAGGTTTTCGGGATCCACATTTTTGTTTTGGGTAAACAACAACAGATTACGTGCAACTAAAGATGCATTCAAATTAGCTGCTGAACGGTTTCCTAAAATGTGTTTGAACGTATAACCCAATTTAACTTCTCGCAATTTTACATAGGTAGCACTATACATAAATTCCTCGTTATTATTCGGGTTATAAAGGCCGTTTGTGTAGTAGTTAGCAGCAGTTACTTTTACTGTATTAGGCACAAAATGGCCTGTATTTGTGCCATCATCCATTACCCCCTGTCCGATTATCCCACCTTCAGCACGGCCAGGTAGTGTTAATGGAGACATCCCGCCTTGTAAAAGGCCTAACTCGGTATAAGAATAATAACTGCCGCCTTGTCTCCAATCCCAAGTCATATCAAAATTGAAGTTCTTATAGTTAAAAGTATTATACCATCCTAACATAAAATCAGGATTATAATTACCTAAAACCTTACGATCCGTTTCATTAGAGGTAACGGGCAAGCCATTTTGATAAATAATTTGTCCATCTGGCGAGCGTTTAAAATAACGGCCATAAATGTTTCCAAAACGTTCCCCTACAACAGCATTATATTGTATAGATCTGAAATAACGGTCATATTGTGTTACATCGGCATATTTATAACTGCTTAGTCCTTCTGGTAACCCGGTAACTGTAGATACATCATGGCTGAAGTTAAAAGTGGTGTTCCAGTTTACCCCATTTTCTGAACGCAATGGAGCTGCTGTTAATACAATTTCGATACCCTTATCCCTGATTTTACCTCCATTTACATAAGCTGCGGTGAACCCAGATGAAATAGGCACAGGAACTTGTACTATTTCATCTTTGGTGTCAGAAATATAATAGGTTGCATCCAAGCCTATTCTACCCTTTAGTAACTGTAATTCAAATCCCGCTTCATACGAATTTGTGGTTGAAGGTTTTAAATTACTATTGGCTAAAGTATTGGTTATGGTTGTTAAAGGCGCACTGTTAAAAGGGGTGTTGGTTGTGTAGGTGTTATTTATGGAATAAGGGTCAGCATCATGCCCAACTTGTGCAGCAGATGCCCTCACTTTAAATAACGAAATGGGTTCTGGCATATGAAAGATATCCGATACGATAGCACTTAAAGATGCTGAAGGGTAGAAATACGAGTTTTTATTTACAGGCTGTGTGCTTGACCAGTCATTTCTGGCGGTTATATTTAGGTAAACCAAATTCTTGTAATCAAGATCACCAAATCCATATAAACTATAGGTAGCCCTTTCTTGTTTAATCAATTCTGGCGGCAGCAAAGTTAAAGCATTGCTAAAATTATATAAGTTAGGCGCGATTAAAGAGTTGGCAATATTGCGGATGTAGTTGACACTTTGTTTAAAACGGTTTCCACCTCCAGCAACATTCAGATGAAACTCACCGGTATTCTTTGGTTTGAAATCTAATAAAAAATCGGTGTTGTTCTCCACATAAGTAACATCATCGGTTCTGAAGCCACCATTAGGAAACCTCACTGTACCAAAAACCCTTTTGCCTTCCCTGTTGTCTGTGTAGTTGTCTATGCCTGTACGTACAAAAGCATTCAGCTCTGGTGTAAACTGATAATTTAATTGGGCATTACCAATAATGCGGTTCTTTTTGAAACTATTGGTATTGTCATTGACGGTTAAATACGGGTTATCATGGTTATTCCAATAGCGAAACTGCGCCAGGTCTGTCTGGCCGGATGCCCATGTTTTTTTCAACGATTCTATATTTATGTTCAAGGGCATACCATACACGCCGTGAAACGTGTACATAACATTTTCTGAGCCATAGCCTATGTTTGGTCGGTTATCACTATAGCTGTTGATATAGTCGAAATAAACGTTTGAACTTAATTTGTCTGTATATTTATTAGTAGCACCAAAAGAGAAGGAATTGCGTATCAAATCAATATTCCCTACCAGGCCGTGGTTATAAAGATTTCCTGCTGAAAACCGGTAATTGTTTTTATCGTCCCCGGTTGAAAATGCAATATTGTTTTGTGTAGTTACACCAGTTCCAAAAAACTTATTGATGTTATCGGTATGGGGTATCCATGGCGTTGCGGTAGGTAATGTGCCGGCTGGCAATGTCTTTACTGCATTAAGATCAGCTGCCATATAAGGCCCTTGCGGACTGTCGAACTGTACTACCAAATAGTTCGGATCAAAGGCGTGGCCAAAATTAGCGATGTTGTTTTCTGTGGAACCACCGCCGTTTACGTATTTATATTCTACATTGCCATTACCAGCACCGTATTGGTTTTGAAGTTTCGGGAAACGCATTACACTTTCAAGTGTAGTTTGTGTATTAAAGGTTATCCCTACAAGACCGTTGTTTGATTTCCCCTTTTTAGTTGTGATAACAATTGCACCATTCGCCGCCCTCGAACCGTATAAGGCTGCAGCGGTTGGCCCTTTAAGGATGGTCATTTTTTCAACATCATTCGGGTTAATATCTGCAGCACCGTTACCCCAGTCCACTTCTGCCCAGGTTCCCTGGTTGGATGAATTATTAATGGCATCATTAAAGTAAGTATCATTGCTAATTGGCACACCATCTACTACAAATAATGGCTGGTTGGTACCACTGAATGAATTTTCACCCCGAATAACTACCCTTGAGGTTGAACCCACGCCTGCAGACCCATTGGTAATTTGTACCCCGGCTATTTTTCCCTGCAAGTCATTCACCAAATTGGGGTCAGGGACGCTAGAAATCTGTTTGGCACTTAGGGTTTGAACAGCATAACCTAAAGCTTTACTTTGCTTGGAAATACCAAGAGCGGTAACAACAACCTCGCTTAAGGCTTTGGTGTCTGGTGATAAAAAGATGGTTTCCTGGATTTGTGAAGCGGGTAGTTCCTTAGTGGCATAGCCAATGTAAGTAATAACTATTGTAGCATTAGGAGAAACAGAAATTTTAAAATTTCCATTGGCGTCTGACGAAACCCCCTGGTTTGAACCTTTTACCTTAATGCTGGCACCAATGATATTGCTATGATCGGTTGCATCAAGTATCTTGCCTGTAATAATTTTTGTTTGCTGTGCAAACACGCTTGTTCCGACCACCAGGCAAATGATCATTGAAAAAGCAATTTTTACATAATAGTAAATTGTTCTCATGGAATTGAAAATTAATTGTTTAAATTTTATTGAAAAATGTAGGAAAATAGGCTGTTGTTGTATGACACATCTAAACTATGTCAAGAAAACTTAAAAAAGTTTAATCAATAGTCGGTCAAACTGTAGTCTGCCCTTTTTTAAATAAAAGCAAAAGGTAAGATGATTAACAGAATATAGATCAAATTCTCCAGACGTGGAAGAAAACTATCAGGCTTGCTGAACTGTGCGCTTTGAAGAAATGATGATAACGAAATTGAGAAACCCTTTGTTGAAAGATAAAAAAGGATAGAATGGAAAGAATTAATAAGGCTGTACTTAAAACAATAGTTTTGTCATTAAATACCACCACTCGGGGTCGGCTTAGAAATTTGCCACTGAAAGGATTTTGACTGTTTTTGGAATTCAGTTTAGGTAAAGATTTTGAAGTTCCGTTCTTAAATACCTTGTCGTAAGTAAATGTTAAACCGACAGATTTAACTGTTCTTGCACAATGGATTATATAGCCGCAAGCAAAAATAAAATACACAAAAGCAATACATAAAGTAACGGTTTTTTTAATTGTATCTTTTTTGATCGCTGATGCCATAAACAATAGATAGCCCGCAGTATGTAACTACATGAAACTGCGAAATGCTTTCGATTCAAAAGTAATTCAACATTGTTTATAAATTGCTTATATTGCGTTAAGAAAATGTTAACAATGATAATGGGCTATTAGAATTGGTAAGGACAAGAGTACTTTATAACTAAAAATGTATATATCACCCGTAGTGCATTTAAGGTAAAGTTATGCAAACCGCTAAAAAGCATTCAATCGTTTTACCATCCAACAATTAAGATGCGCAATTTTTAAAGTAAATTACCATAAAATTTTAGAGGTATTAAAGGTTTTAGGTTTTGAAAGCGAGAGCAAAAAGAGAAATTTTCGCCATAGCGTAAAGCAGGACATTGCTTTGTACTATAACAACAAATATGTAAAGTATCATTACTTAAACAGCAACATGCCTCAAAAGTGAAACGGCATCCTGCTTTTACAGATTCTGCAGATATTCCTTTGCCTGAATTAAAAGGAATAGTAAATGAAATTCCAACGGAAAATCTATCGTCGCCCATTATGAAGACGGTTATTGCAATGCAGCCGGAAGCAGTATTTTAGCGAACAGGTTGTCTGGAAGTATTCCCATTTTTGACCTTGGGCAAGCTGTAAGCAAGTTTCTATAAACTAGGAATGCTTCTTTTATGCCCTAAAAATATAGTTAAAAGAAGCATTTTATAAATGATTAAACGAACCTAATTATTTAATTACATTACCTTCTTCAATATTATCGCTTGCGTTGGTCACAATCTTTTCATTAGCTTTTAAATCACCAAAAACTTCTGTAGAATCATGGCTGGCCAAGCCTTCTTTTACATCTATTAAATGCGCTTTGCCCTCGCGCACGGCTACTACATATTTATGTTCTGTGGAACGCACAATAGCAGCAGCCGGTATCAGTAAAGATTTAGCCCCGGACAGCATAGGGATCCGGGCCTCGGCATACATCCCGGGTTTAAGCTGGCTGTTGGCATTTAAAACATCAATTTCAATTGCTTCTGAACGCATACTGCCTAAAGCATTTGCCGAACGGCTAATTTTTGCCGTATGCGATTGACCAGGCATTGCATTGAAAGTAAAAGTAACGGGCTTGCTTAAATCTACTTTATCTACATAATCTTCGGGTATGTAAACTTCCAACCTTAGTTTCCTGATGTCCTGCAAAACAAGCATTGGCTGATCGGTTGCTTTACCGGGGGCTACCAGTGCCCCGGGCGAAACATTACGCTGTACGATCATTCCATCAAAAGGCGCAGAAATGTTTAAGTAACCTTGCATGGTGCGAACTGAAGCAACATTAGAACGTTCTGAGTTGGCAACAGCTTCGTCAGCTTTCATTCTGGATTGGGCATTGTCCAGGTCAAGCGGGGAAACCGAACCAGGCTCACGCGATGCTTCTTTTAACCGCTGATATTTCTCTTTACTTGCAACGGCCGTTTCCTGAACTTGTAAATAGCGGGAATTGGCTGCCTGGTATTGCGATTGCATTTCGGGTGCTTCCAGCGTAATTAACAACTGGCCTTTTTTTACGATAGAACCGCGGTCAACATAAAGCTGTTTGACAAATCCATTCACCTTTGGAAACAGGTTCACTTCGTTAAAAGGCTTTAACTGGCCGGGCAGCCGGGCACTGGTAGATAAAGCTTTTTCGGTTACCATACCAATCTGGTATTGTGATTTTTTACTTTCGTCTTTCTTCACCAGGTCAACCGGTTTTTGGTCGCCTGAGCATGACCACAAAAAAGTGCTTATAAAAGAAGCACTTATAAAAATTTTATATTTCATGATTTAATATGCGTTAATTGTTTCTGTTTCAAGTTCTTCTTCTGGCATTAAAGCAGGTGATTCAAAAGTGGTTTTATCTTGTACCCAGGCAAATACCAGCGGCAGAATAAACAAGGCAGCAAGTGTTGAGGCAAACAAGCCGCCAATTACAGCCCTGCCCAGCGGCGCAGATTGCTCACCGGCCTCTCCCATACCGGATGCCATCGGTACCATACCTGCAATCATGGCCAAACTGGTCATCAGGATTGGCCGTAAACGAATGGCAGCACTGGTTATAGAGGCTTTAGTGGCATTGCGGTAATCTATCCGAAGCTTTTCTGCATTGGTTACAATTAAAATAGCGTTGGCTACCGATACCCCAACCGACATGATCATGCCCATATAAGATTGTAAGTTTAACGTTGAACCCGTTAAAATCAGCATTAACAGTGAACCTAATATTACCGCGGGTATGGTTGATAATACGGTCAGTGATACTTTAAAAGACTGATAATTTGCAGCCAATAACAAAAAGATGACCAATATGGCAAACAACAATCCATTTTGCAAACTTCCTAACGTTTCGGTTAACAGGCTCGACATACCTTTCATTTCTACAACCACACCTTTATCCGGCTGGCCTAAGTTTTTCATGGCTTTTTGTACATCTGCTGTAGCGCTGCCTAAATCCTTTTTATAGATGTTAGCACCTACTGTTAAAAACCGCCGCGGCCCGGTCCGGTCATATTCGCCCGGAACATATTTAGTGTTAAAAGAAGCAATATCACCTAAAACAGGGCTGCTTTGTCCTTTCAGTAAGGGTATCTCTTTCAACTCATCCATCGTATTCATCACATATTCAGGCACCTGAACTTGTACCTGATACGTGTAAGCCTTGTCTTCATCAAGCCATTGGTTTTTTTCCGTGAAGCGGCTGGAAGAGGTGCTTGCCGTTACAGAACGTGCAATATCATTTACATTAAGGCCGAGTTGTGCCGCTTTTAAACGGTCGATAGTAATGGTAATTACCGGAAACTTTAAGGGTTGTACAATTTGAACATCGCGCAAATAACTGATCTGCTTCAACTTTCCAACTAAGCGGTTGGCATAGTTTTCAATCTGGGGAACAGTTTTTCCTGCAATCCTAACTTCGATAGGTGTAGCTGCGCCCTGGCTCATGATTTTCTCCGTCATGTCGATGGGTTCAAAGCTTACCTTTAAATCAGGAAGTTTATAAGCAATGTTCTTACGGAGCACGTCTTTAAGTTCATCCATATTAACTTTGTAATCCTGATCAAGGTTAACCTGTAATACTGCTTCGTGAGTTCCGGTGTTAAAAACATACAAATTACTTACGCCGTAGCTGCTGGGGATTAAACCTACATAACCGGATGTAATGGCTACATGATGGTTAACGGTACTGTCAATAATATTTAGTACCTGTTTCAGCTTATCTTCAGTCCGCTCTAACCGTGTACCTTCCGGTTCTTTTATGCGGATCTGAAACTGCCCGTTATTTATTTTAGGCATCATATCTTTACCTATGTAAACGAAGCATAGACCGGCCAGGATAATTACACTCACTAAATAGACAAGTACAATAAGCTTTTTTTGAGGCATCCATCTTTTAAGAACAGCAGTAAACCTGACCTTTACCTTTTCAAATAAATCGTTCTTTTCGGGTTCTTCATTTTCTTTGTTCGAATGCATTTCTATCTGGCTTCGCTCCTGTTTATCCAAGCTTTCGCCGGCATGAGAATGGATATGGCCATGATCATAATGCTGGTATTGTTCAGCTTTAATGAGCCAGTTGCTTAAAATAGGCACACCTGTTTGTGCAAGGATGTAAGACACGATCATGGTTAAACCGATAGACAAGGACAGCGGCAAAAACATGGCTTTGGGCACACCTGTCATCATAAAAGAAGGTGCAAAAACAGCAAGGATACATAATAAAATAAGCAGCAAAGGGAATGAAATTTCTTCGCAGGCATCATAAATGGCCTTTCGCTTTGATTTACCCATTTCTAAATGCTGATGTATATTTTCAATGGTTACCGTAGCCTGATCGACCAAAATACCAATAGCCAAAGCCAGTCCGCTCAAGGTCATTATATTAATAGTTTGTCCGAACAAGCTCAGTAACAGCACACCAATCAGGATGGAAACCGGGATCGTAATTACCACAATCAGACTGCTTCGCCAATCACGTAAAAACAATAAAACCATTAAACCTGTAAGTATTGCACCTAAGCCGCCTTCTGTCATCAAACTTTTTACTGCATTCACCACAAATACCGATTGGTCAAACTCATAACTGATCTTTACATCATCCGGTAACAGGCTTTGCATTTCGGGCAATTTACTTTTCAGGTTTTGCACTACCGACCAGGTAGAAGCATCGGCCGTTTTAACAGCCGGAATATAAACAGACCGCTTGCCATTGATCAAAGCATAATCAACAGTAATATCTGCACCATCGGTTACGCGGGCTATATCTTTTACAGTTACCACAACCCCGTTTTTTGTCAATACAGGAATAGACCCGAATTCATCTACTTTTTGAACAAGCGAATTAGTGGTTGTGATGAACATGGTATTATCTATCCGTAAATTTCCGGAAGGCGACATGACATTGAACTTTGACAGCGCATCAACTACTTCATCAGGCGTGAGGTTATAACTGCGCAGTTTTGCCGGATCTACACTAATAATAATAGAGCGTGAGTTGGCCCCAAACGGTGGCGGCGCAGATAAACCGGGTATAGTGGAAAACATAGGCCGTATTTTGGTTGCGGCCAAATCATAAATATCTTTTAAGCTGCGCGAAGTGCTTGAAAATACAAGCTGCCCGACTGGCAGGGAAGAAGCATCAAACCGTACTACCTGCGGCGGTAAAGCACCCGGCGGAAAAAACTTCATGGCCCGGTTTACCTGTAAAGCTACCTGCGCAGAAGCTTCGGCCATATTGGTGCTTTCATAAAAGCTGAGCTTAAGCATAGTTAAGCCCTGAATATTTTTACTGGTAATACTTTTTACGCCATTTACATATAAAAACTGGTCTTGTAAACGGGTAGAAAAAAAGCCTTCCATCTGCTGCGGAGACATTCCGCCATAGGATTCGATAACATAAATAGTAGGCAGGTTTAACTGCGGAAATATATCGATCGGGATTTTTACTGCGCTTAGCACTGCAAAGATCAAAAGGCTTAGCGTGATCACAACTGTTGTGATCGGCCTTTTTAGTGCGGAGGTTACCATTGACATGGTTATGGATTTAAAAGGTTTAAAACACTATTGACTTGATTGTCGGTAATGGCTTTTCGGAACAAAGCATTGGCATAATCATATTTGGCCTGTGCATAATCTGTTTCGGCACGATACAGGATATTGATGGCAGCATTCAGCACAATAATATCCGTCAGGCCGCTTTTGTATAAACTTAGGTTTTGCCGGTAACTGGCATTCGCCGCTTTCAATTGGTTAGGGATTTCCTGCAAGCGTTGCTGCGCTGTGTTGAGTTCTACATCTGCTTGGTTAGCACTAATTGCCAACAAAGATTTCTGCTCGTCCAGTTGTTTCAAAGCATAATTGGTAGCTGCTTTTTGCGTATTTAACTTTAAGTGCCGCCGCCGCAAATCAAACAGGTTATAAGAAATGCCTAAACCCACCAGGTAATTTCCCCGCTGAAAGTCCAGTCCGCTGTTTAAACTGTTAAACCGGTCGTTTGCATCAACACTTGAACCTCTTCCCCAGGCTGCTGCTTCCAGTAATATTTTAGGATTATATTGCTTTTTTACCAGTTCTTCCCTTTGAATATTGTTGTTATATACCGAACGATAATAATTAATCAGCGGATGGTTGCTGGTATCAGCATTTAAAACAGGGACCCTTGCAGCAGCAATCAACTTCTGTTCAATAGCTGTATCAGGAACAATACTTTGATAAGGCAGACTGCTTATTGCCGCCAACTGTAGCTGCACCTGTTTTAACTGGTTATTAAGTTCAATATAATTGAGCCGCGCTTTAGAAAGTTCAGCTTCGGCAGTACTGGTATCCACTCCGGGGCGCACGCCACTTTTGGCAAGCGAACGAATGGACCGTGTAATTTCCTGGTTACGCGTAATATTTCTTACTTGAATGTTCAGGTAATCCTGTAGCCTTAACAGTTCCAGGTAGTTGCTGATTGTAAAGCTGATCAGTTGGTATTTGGATTGGGCATACTGGTTTTGTTCCACCCTAATGTCAGAGTTGGCAACTTTATTTGCTGCACGGTAAGCACCAAAATTATATATCTCCCAATCAAAAGCAGCAATACCTAAATTAACAGTTGCCGATGTTGTATTGCTTTGATCGCGTACGCCTCGTGAGTTGGACGGAATGATACCAAAACCAAAATAAGGCCCAGCCACATTGTTATTGGTGCCGATATCAGTTTGGTAGTTTAAACGCAAATTAGGCAAACTGTTGTTTCGCACTTCAACGGCTTGTGCCTGCCTGATCAGGATTGCAGCCGAATCTGTAAGTAACGATGGCGCTTTTCCGTTCACCAGGTTTAAAAGTTGCTTGAGTGTAATGGGTGGTTGTATTTGCTGGGCAAATAATTGAGATGTTGCCATGAGCAGCAACATGGACAGGATGCACCAGACATTTTTGACGCCTGACATGTAAAAATAAATTAGGTGGTTGGAAGATTGTTTTTGTTCAAATGCCTTTAGAAAAAACAAGGCATAAAAGAAGTATCCAAGATCAAATAATTAATTCACCTGTCAAAAGGTAGATAAAACGAATTTTATAAAAGCTGTTTTCAAGTGGGTTTCTTCCAAGAGTTAAAAAAACAACTGGTAGAAACAGTAACCCAAGTAATTCCAGAATATTATACAATAGCTGGGTGGGGGGATTTGTTAATTGCAGGGAAACTGCTGTTTTTTTAATACTGGCTTCATCCAGATATTCCGGTTTACGTTTCGTAAAACTTTTTACGCAAACCGAATGAGCTTTGTTGGAATTGGAAAGCACCTGATGCAATTTAAAACCAACAAAAGGTTTAGCAATAAAAAATATTGCAGCTAAAATGAACAAGGAATACGTGAATTTCAGTTTTAGCATTAACTAGTTTGTCCCTGTTGATTTAAGTTGATATACAAATGTCGCTAATTATTGTGCATGATTACAGAAGTAACATAAATTTTGCAAAGAAAGAAAAAGCGTAAGGGATACGCCTTAGTTACTATCGTCTCCATTAGGGTTAAGGCATTAGATTAGATCTGCATAGGAGGTAGGACGATTTGTTCAGGTTGCACCGTTTGGTTATTTAAATCCTCGTGAAAAGGGTGGAAAAAGTATGCTTCTAATTGATGATACAAGATCATTTATTATAGAAAAAATCTTTAGGGATTTATTTATCAGGGGTACAGCCTTATTTAATTCATAAAAACGTTAAGGAATTGGGATTCACTTTGACTGGCAATGGAGCCGTCTTTCGAGTATTAAGCAATCCAACATATGCAGGCTTGATTAGTAGCCGCTAATGAAAAGCTACCTGAAAAGTTTGTTAAAGGCGTACATAAAGGAATTATTAGCGAAGAACGGTTTTGGATGGTTCAGGAAAAGCTTGGTAATAAACGTTTAATGAAAACACAGCCAAAGGACGAATTTCCTTTAAGGGGCATAATATTAAGTCCATGTTGCGGAACTTTGATGACCGCTGAATGGACTAAGGGAAATACCAAATATTACAAGTAACGTGTTTAGCGATTAAAATTAAGCAGCCAAAGCATGTTTGATTCTGTTAATTGGTTTGCTGTTTTAGTGATAGGTTTTTGTTAAAAAGTATCTTCTGGACCTTCGTTACAATTGGAACATAAAATTACTCCGATTATGTAGAAAGATCAATAATGCCGTAATTTGCATTATAAGCAGGGTGTCGGCCGGAATCGCATCAATTACAGAATAACGGCAATATTAATAAAGTGCAGATAGAAGCTTACAAACTTATCCAACTAAAACACTAGATGAGAGAGCGGATTTTAAAAGTGCACCCGGCAGACAATGTGCTGGTTGCCCTAACCGATTTAAGAGCGGGAGAAGAGTTGCCATACGAATGCAAGTTATATAAAACCGCTGAATTCATACCCGCCAAGCACAAGTTCACGGAAACGGTTATTCCGGCAGGTGGAAGCATCCTGATGTACGGAGTCTTAGTTGGCAAAGCACAAAGTGATATTACTGCTGGCGGATTGCTAACTACCAGTAATGTAAAGCATGCGGTTGACAATTTTGTACCCGAGGGGTATCATTACAATTGGAACCGGCCGGACGTCAGTAGGTTTGAGGACCGGGCATTTAATGGTTACCACCGCGAAGACGGCCGTGTTGGTACAGCTAATTACTGGCTGGTTATTCCCATGGTCTTTTGCGAGAACCGTAACATAGAAGTGCTGCAAGAAGCATTGGTCAAGCCTTTGGGTTATGGTCGTAAACAGCTATATGAGCTTAAAGCGCAAAGCCTGATCAATAAAATAAAATCAGGAAGCAGCATTGAAGAAGTATTATATACAGAAGTTGAAACCGGTAAAAAAGAATCAAGTAATTCGAAGGTGTTCGCAAATGTGGACGGTATTAAGTTTTTAAGCCATACTGGCGGTTGTGGCGGTATCCGCCAGGATTCGGTTACTTTATGCGGTTTATTAGCTGGCTATATTACACATCCTAACGTCGCTGGAGCAACGGTTTTAAGCCTGGGTTGCCAGAATGCTCAGGTTGGTATTCTACAGCAGGAGATAGCCAAACGGTCGCATGACTTCAAAAAACCACTTTACATATTGGATCAGCAGATGACCGGAACAGAGGCTGATATGCTCGATCTGGCAATTCGTCAAACGCTGGCAGGTTTAATGAGGGCGAATCAGAACGAGAGGAAACCGACACCTTTATCTAAGTTAACGATCGGCTTGGAATGCGGTGGTTCTGACGGTTTTTCCGGTATATCGGCTAATCCGGCAATTGGTTATACCTCGGATTTAGTGGTCGCCCTGGGAGGATCAGTAATATTGTCCGAATTTCCGGAGCTCTGTGGCGTTGAGCAAAATATTGTAGACCGTTGTGTGGACAAAGATAAGGCTGAACGTTTTATGAGCCTTATACGTACCTATAGCCAACGAGCTGATGAGGCTGGATCTGGTTTTGATATGAACCCCTCCCCTGGAAATATTAAAGACGGATTGATAACCGACGCGATCAAGTCCGCCGGGGCGGCGAAAAAGGGTGGTACTTCACCCGTTGTGGATATACTGGACTACCCCGAAACGGTAACCAAGCCTGGCCTAAATCTATTGTGCACACCGGGAAATGACGTGGAATCAACTACTGCAGAGGTTGGCTCTGGCGCCAATATCGTTTTATTTACTACAGGCTTGGGAACACCAACCGGCAACCCAATTGCACCGGTAATAAAAATCTCCAGCAATACCAGTTTGTTCAAACGAATGAATGATATTATTGACATAAACACAGGGAGTATTATAGAAGGCGAAGAAACTATACAGGAGGCTGGCGAACGCATACTAGAGTATGTAATTAAAGTAGCCAGCGGCGAAATTGAAGTAAGTGCCGTTGGTCATGGCCAGGATGATTTTATCCCATGGAAAAGAGGGGTTTCTTTATAATGATCTCAGCAGACACGTATGAAACGGTAAAAAATTGAAATAAATATTCCATAAAGTGGGGTATCAAATTAATATGTAGCTGTAAATCATTTCCATCGTATTTATAACAGCGTCTTGCTCAGACTGAAAATGATTTTAATAGACAATAGGTCACTAACTTAATACGTAATCCAATTACTTTATATAACCAAAATGTACTTTTTCTGAAATCCCCCCGTGTTCACCAAGTAATTGAATGGTTGTTGATGGCCCAAGGTTTACTGGTTCAGTCCATGAACGTAAAACCCATATGACTTTTTTACCGGGCGTAATTTCTATAGCCTGCACCGGAAGATTGTTAAGATCGGACGACTTACTGCCCCACTGATCAAACCAATTGTTGACTAAGGTATTGCCGTTAGCAAGGCGAATGGCTATCTGCGGCGATGAAAATTTATAGTCGGCTATGTCGCCAGATGTACATTCCCACACAACTTCGCCTTTCCGGTTAATTTCCTGAACAAGGTTTTTATTGCCAGCTACAAGTATATTTCCATTATTTAATGGTTCTGCCGACCAAACACCAGGAACATCAATTGATAAAAGCTGTTTGCCGTTAATATCATATTCGCTAACCTTTCCCATATCCATATGAGCCACCAGAATAGTACCAGACTTGGTTAACCTGGCATGGCGAAATTGTCCGTGAACCGATGTAGGGTTCTTAACCGGCAACTCAAATTCTTTCTCAGTTTTACCGGTTCTAATATTTATAACAAAAAGTTTGGCAGGATTACCGTTTTGAATAAAAACTACACGATCTTTTCCGATAGGTTGAGCGGTATGCGTTTCGTAACCGGCAGGTGCATCGTAATTCCAAAGCACTTTTTTATCGCGGCTGATTAAGGTAACACCAAACTGATGGGCAAAAAGAATATTTCCATTCGTCATTAAAACAGCATCGCTGATTTCACCCTTACCAACCGTATCTATATACGACCAGGTTATTTTACCATTACGCACAATATACATGTTACGTGCTTTTGCTTCGCCGGCATAGAAAAAATCAAATTGTCCCAGGCCTTTTCCTGGTAATGATTCTGGGGCTACAGGTTTATCTTTACTATTGGCAGCAACCTGTTGCGCCAAACTGTTCATGCTAATGCTTGGTAAAAGCAATAGTAGAATGAATAATCCAAAATAAAAATGACGTTGGTTGCCTACATAGGCTTTAATTAAATCTACCATATATATGTTAAGTTAAGAATAAACCAATTATGAGTACGTGTTTAATAACTTGTTTAAATTGATACAAGAAAAAATGCTATGCTTCTTTTATCCTATAAAAATTGGTGTTTGCATCAAACAATTACCTGCCATTTTTTTAGGTGATAAAAGAAGCATAGAAAATACATCGAACAAATTTTAAACAGAGGCTAAATTGATAGTGCTTCTTTTAAGCCTGTAAATTTTGTGTTTGTATTTATAACAAGATAAAAAGCATAGAACTTAATAGTTTTTAGATGATAAAAGAAGTATAGAAAGTAAACTGAACAAAATTTAAACAAGCTCTTAAAATTTAAAAATAATTCTTAATTGCAATTTCTAACCTAAATAGTTTTATCTATATAGTGTTACAATTGGTTCAGCCAAAGTATAAGTATCAAATAACTAGTACTTGTATTATCATACATATTTTTATAACTGGTGTACATTTATTGGGCGAAAGACCCGAACTTGAGTAATAGTTTACCATATTTGAATCCCAATTGTTAATCCAAATAATCTTTATTAGATGTCTTTCACAACTACCAGTAGTCAAACTTTAATTATAAATAAAAAAAGATTTGATGTAGATGTCTCAGTAGATATGCCATTACTATGGTTTCTCCGGGATATTATCGGTCTGACAGGTACTAAATTCGGTTGTGGAATGGCCCAGTGTGGTGCTTGTACCATACATTTAAATGGTGAAGCAGTGCGCTCATGTGTTACTCCTGTTTCGCGTGCAATTGGAAAAGAAATAGTAACCATTGAAGGATTGTCTGTAAACGGGGATCATCCATTGCAACAAGCGTGGATTGAGGTAAACGTGCCACAGTGCGGTTATTGCCAGTCAGGTCAAATTATGTCGGCCGCCGTTTTGCTTCAGGAAAATCCCGATCCTACAGACAGTGATATCGACGATGCCTTATCTGGAAACATTTGTCGGTGCGGTACTTATCTACGAATACGTAAAGCAATACATATAGCTGCCAATATTCAAAAATCATCAATTAAGGCATAATAAATTAATGCATCCTACTAAGAATAAATCACAAATAACTTTTTATCATCCTAAAAAGTATGTTTATGTTATTTCAACCATTATTGCATTATTAAGTATTGCTATTATTTTTTCTTTCAAATTGGAAGGTCAATCAGTTGCAAGTAAAAAGCCACATTTCACCCAAAAGGACAGCATAGCATCAAAAAAAGCATTCCTTAAAGTATATGCAGTTTTAATGAGCCCGCGGTGCATGAATTGTCACCCTTCCGGAGATATTCCCTTGCAGGGTGAGGATAGTCATTTGCATTTGCAAGGAGTTAAACGCGGGTTCGACGGTAAAGGACTGTATGCTTTAAAATGTACCAATTGCCACCAGCCCCATAACCTTCCGGGTTTACACATGCCACCAGGAAACCCAAAATGGAGTTTGCCACCTGCCAACATGAAAATGATTTTCCAGGGTAGATCACCCCACCAATTAGCGGGGCAATTATTGGATAAAAAAAGAAATGGCAGAAAATCAGTCAAGGCACTGATCAATCATATTACCAATGACACATTAGTGTTAAGCGGATGGACACCGGCCAAGGGTTTGGCCAAGCCGCCTCTGTCACACCGTGAATTTGTAAGTGCATTTAACGAATGGATCAACAAAGGTGCTGTAAGTCCTTAATTTAATAGAATTGGAAAGAAGAAATTTTATGCGTATCTCAACATTTACCGCGGGTGCCTGGCTCCTGACGGATGTTTTGCCTATATCCTCATCAGCAGTAACTGCGCCTGAAGGTTTAATTTTCTCACCCAACCCGTTATTAAAGATATTTGATACAGGTAAAGTGATCATTTATGTGATTAAGCAGGAAATGGGCCAGAACGTAATTACAGCATTACCGCTAATTATTGCCGAGGAACTGGAGGTTGATCCTAAAGAAATATCTGTTGAAACACTGCCCTTTAAAGTATCAAATTCAGGAAATTATACCACTTGGGCCAGTGGAAGTGTAAAAGGAACGTGGATGCAGTTACGTCAGGTTGGGGCTACGGCGAGATTTATGCTGATAACTGCTGCTGCAGGACGTTGGAAAGTTCCCGTTGAGGTTTGTAAAGCACAGGATGGTAAAGTGATTAATACTACTAATAAAAAGATTTTAAACTATAAAGACCTGATAAAGGAAGCCAGCACTTTAACCCCTCCCGAAAAGCCTCCACTCAAAAATATAAAAGATTTTAAGCTGATTGGGCAAAAAATGACTAAAACTAATATCCTGCCGATCGTAACTGGCAAATACGCCTATACTATGGATATTAAACTGCCTGGTATGCTTTATGCTGCATTGATTCGCTGCCCAATATTTAGTGGTAAGGTAGAAAGTTGGGATGATAGTGTTTTAAAAGGATTAAAAGGATTTGTTAAAGTAATACAGGTTGACAAAATAAAAGAAGCGCTTAACAGGAATGCAGTAGCAGTTATTGCAACTAATACATGGGCTGCTTTGGAAGGCAAGCGTTTACTGGAAGTAAAATGGAGCTATGAACTTGGTAAAATAAAAGACAATAAATCTCTTACAAATCAATTCAAAACCGAATTCGCAACAGTTAAGCCGGCTCAGGTACATGGTAAAGACAAAAACGCTCCGTTTAAAACCATTGACGCCCCGGGTGTTTACCAGGCTACTTACGAAGTTCCTTACCTTGCCCATGCCACCATGGAACCCGTTAATTGTACTGCCTGGTATAAAGATGGAAAGTTTGAGATTTGGGGAGGATTCCAGGCGCCAATGTATATAAGTGGTGTTTTACCGAAAATTTTCGGGGTAGATAATTCTTCCATAACTGTAAATCTGATGCCTATGGGCGGCAGTTTCGGGCGAAAGGAAAAAATAGATAATGTTGCTGAAGCTATGCAGCTTACCAAAGCCTTGGGTTTACCGGTACAAGTGATGTTTAGTCGTACAGATGATATTCAGGCTGATTTTTACAGGCCGGCAAGCCACCATAATTTAGCCGCGGTATCCACAAAGGATCAAATTGGCCATTGGAGACATCAATACGGCTTTACTACATTTCCCGGTAAAGAAATATCTGGTCCCTGGGATAGCTTTGGAGGAGTTAGTAATGATCTTTGTTACCCGGTTGAAGATTATCAAAGTGCTTTTTATCCTGTCGAATCGCCAATACCGGTGGGATCATGGCGTTCTATATCGTTTAGTCAAAATGTATTTGTGATAGAAAGCTTTATTGACGAATTGGCTGTTCATCACCATGTCGATCCTATAGCTTATAGATTTAACTTGTTTAACAATGGTAATGCCAAAGACAATCTACGCCTGAAAAACGTATTGTCTAAATGTGCCGATAAAATTGGATGGAACGAAAAACCTGCAAATGGACATTTCCGGGGAATAGCCATTTGCCCCTATGGCCGTTCGGGGGCAGTTGCAGCCCATGCGATGGAAATATCCGTTGGCAAAGACAAGCTGGTAAAAATCCATAGATGTGTTGCAGCCGTTGATTGCGGTTTAGTGATTGATCCGGATGGTTTAAAAGCACAAATAGAAGGCAGTTTAGCCTGGGCTTTAAGCGGCATGTTCAATAACGAAATAACGATAACGAACGGGATTGTAAACCAGCAATCCTTTAATGATTACCCGGTAGTGCGGATGAACGAAATGCCTTCTTTTGAGATTGTCCTTATAGCAGGTGAAGAAAAACCCGATGGTGGAGGCGAACCTGCGGTGCCATCTGTCGCGCCTGCTTTGTGTAATGCCATATACGCCGCCACCGGTTTTAGGGTTAGGGAGCTGCCTATTAAGAAGCATGGTTTTCGTTTGGTGTAACTTATTTAAATAGCTTTATTGACATTGTAGTTGACATAAGCCTAAAACGAAATAACTGTCCAGCTTCAAAATATGAACTGACTAAGAGGCTGTTTAAATTTTGTTCAATTAAATTTTAGATGCTTCTTTTATCACCTAAAAAACATTAAGCTTTTATACTTTTTGTATTGATATAAAACATAAACAAAAATTTACTGGCATAAAAGAAGCACTAAGTAATTCTTTAAAGATAAATTTAGACATGCACTACCTGTATTTAAAGAATATTGTTGCTCTAATAAACGCCTAAGTATAGTCGGATTAAGGCAAAGATGCAAAAAATTATAACCCTGAATGCGAAACCAACATGAGACCAGTTAATTACATCAAAGTCCTTTTCTTCGGGCAATTAATTATTTTGTTTACAAGCATTTTTTCTCCGCTCTATGCCCAGGACACGCAATATCAATACCTTTCGGGTACGGATAAGGACCATACCGTGCCATGGGATTTTTATTGTACCGGGGGAAGAAACAGCGGTAAATGGACAAAGATCGCCGTGCCTTCCAATTGGGAACAGCAAGGCTTTGGCACCTACAACTATGGGCATGATAAAGTAAAGGCAAACGAAGAGGGGCTGTACAAGCATGGATTTTTTGCAGGAAGTTGGCAAGGTAAAAGAGTATTCATTGTTTTTGAAGGCTCCATGACCGATACAAAGGTCATGATAAACGGTAAGCTGGCAGGCCCGGTACACCAGGGTGGTTTTTATCGCTTTAAATATGATATCACAGATCTGGTTAAGTCTAATGCTCAAAATTTATTGGAAGTTACGGTTGATAAAACATCGGCAAATGCTTCTGTAAATAATGCGGAGCGCAGGAATAGTGATTTTTGGATTTTTGGCGGCATATTCAGGCCGGTTTACCTGGAGATTGTCCCCAAAACATTTATTGACCGGATGGCTGTAAACGCAAAAGCCGATGGCTCGTTTCAGTTGGATGTGTATGCCCAGAACTTGCATACTGATGAAATAATAGAAGCGCAAGTGCAAAAATTGAATGGTGAAAATTTAGGCAAATCTTTTTCTGCTGCCGCAAATACAACACAAGATCATCTGGAACTTAAAAATAATTTTAACAACCCTTTACTTTGGAGCGCCGAGTTCCCTAACTTATATCAGGTTATAGTTACACTAAAAAACAAGCAAGGTGTTGTTCATCGCATCAAGCAAAAGTTTGGTTTCCGTACAGTTGAGCTTCGTAAAAACGATGGATTTTATGTGAACGGTGTCAAAACGATACTGAAAGGTACTTGCAGACATAGTTTTTGGCCAGAAACCGGACGCACGCTGAGCCATCCGGTACAGTTAATGGATGTAAGGCTGATGAAGGAGATGAACAACAACGCAGTGCGCATGTCTCATTATCCGCCAGACCAGGATTTTTTAGCCGTTTGCGATTCGCTGGGCTTATATGTGTTGGACGAATTGACTGGCTGGCAGGCAAAATATGATACCATAGTTGGCCGCAAACTGGTTAAAGAACTGGTGGTGCGTGATGTAAATCATCCTTCAATTATTTTTTGGGACAACGGCAATGAAGGTGGCTGGAACACAGGATTGGACAACGACTATGCTTTATATGATCCGCAAAAACGTACGGTAATACACCCTTGGGCAGTGTTTAACGGTGCCGATAATAAGCATTACCCCGACTATAACTACATACTAAAAACCGTAGCCTCAGGAACGGAAGTTTTCTTCCCTACCGAGTTTATGCATGGTTTGTATGATGGAGGAGCCGGAGCGGGGTTGGATGATTTCTGGAGCCAGATGATGAAATATCCACACAATGCAGGTGGCTTTATCTGGGCGTTTTTAGATGAATCTATTATCCGTACAGATAAAAATAATATATATGACGGTGATGGCAATCATGCACCAGATGGTATTGTAGGCCCGCACCGCGAAAAGGAAGCCAGTTTTTATACCATAAAAGAGATATGGTCACCTATATATATTGATCCGCAGCCGATCGATAAAACTTTTAACGGGAAAATAGAAATTGAGAATAGGTATGACTTTACCAAATTAAGCCAGTGTAAATTCAAATGGCAATTAGTGAGGTTTCCGTTGGCGGAAAACAATAGTACAAAAGCTAATATAGTAGCCACCGGCGTACCATTACCGCTGGAGCTGGCACCAAAAGAAAAAGGTATGCTTAACCTGCATTTGCCTCCAACATGGTCAAAAAATGACGCCATTTATCTAACGGCTTATGGCCCTAACAATGAAGAGCTTTTTACCTGGAGTTGGGCTATAAAATCTCCCCAGGCTAAGGCATCATTGGCTTTACCAAAATCTACTATATCAGGTAAGGAAGTCGGCAAGGAGCTAATAGTTAATTGCGGCGGCATAAAATATCATTTTGACAAAAGCACCGGATACATAGAAAAAGTGGCTAAGCCAAAAGGTGATATCTCTTTGTCAGGCGGCCCGGTATTGGCAGGTGTTAATACTACATTAAAAGAGTTTACTCATAAAGCCATTAATAAACAATATATAGTAGAAGCAGATTATCAGGGCACAGCATCTTTACATGTAAAATGGACATTTACTTCAGGCCGGCCAGCTAAGTTGGAGTACACTTATATGCAGCCTGAAGATGCAGACTATAGGGGTATTACGTTTAATTATCCTGAAGAAAAAATTACCGGTATGAAATGGCTTGGCCGTGGCCCTTACCGTGTTTGGAAGAACCGGTTGCGCGGTCAAAAATTTGGTGTATGGCATAAAGCTTATAATAATACCATTACGGGAGAAACCTGGGGATACCCTGAATTTAAAGGCTACCATGCAGAAGTTAACTGGGTAGTGATTGAAAACAGGGAGTCGCTATTTAAGGTTTATACCGATAATAAAAATATGTACCTGCAAATGCTGCATCCGGCCAGGGAAAAAGATGCTCTCCCCAATAATAATGTTGAGCCACCTTTCCCCGAAGGCAGTATTGGGTTTTTAGACGCAATAAGTGCTATCGGTACCAAGTTTCAAGCGGCAAAGGCCATGGGGCCGCAAAGTCAGAAAAACCTACCGCTGAGTGCACCAATAAAGGGAACGTTATGGTTTGATTTCAGGAATAATTAGACTGGCAATGATTGTTAAGAGCTTGTTTAAAATGATGTAAGAAAAAATAACAATGATTCTTTTATGCCTGTAAATCTTGTTTTTGAAGTTTATATCGATAAAAGAAGCATGGAAAATAACCTGTTCAAAATTTAAACAGGCTTGATATATAAAAACTAAAAACCAATAATAATCATGAAGCTAAGCAACAAATTTTTTTGCTGCCTCACGCTGTTTTTCGGGCTGGCATTTCAACTCTGCGCACAAAGCAGATCTATTGAACTAACGTCGCCAGATGGCGAAATCAAAGTAGCCATTACCTTAGGCGATAAAATATACTACTCCATATCGGGTAGCGGTAAAGAACTGTTGACCAAAAATCATTTGGCGCTTGGCCTTAGAGACGGCGTGTTGGGCGAAAATCCAAAACTTGCCTCGTCAAAAAAAGCTAAGGGCGAAGAAATTATCAAACCTTATGTCCCCATAAAATTTTCGACCGTTAAAAGTGTTTACAACTCGTTGCTGCTAACCTTTAAAGGAAATTACGCGGTGGAGTTCCGGGCATTTGACGATGGTATAGCTTATCGTTTTATCACCAGCAAAAAAGGTGACGTCGAGGTTATGAGCGAGGACTTTTCTGTTAATTTCCCGGACAATTATTTATTGCATTTACAGCAGAACAATGGGTTTAAAAGTGCTTACGAAGAGCGTTACCAACACGTAGAATCGACTACCTGGAAACAGACCGATAAAATGGCCAACCTGCCGGTTTTAATTGATACCAAAAAACAATATAAAATATTAATTAGTGAGTCTGACCTTTCTGATTATCCGGGCATGTTCCTTAAAGGCTCCGGGAGTAACGGCATGGAGGGTGCTTTCCCAAAAACACCGCTTGAGTTTGGGCCGGATGGAGACCGCAGCCAGAAAATTTTAAAATCGGCAGATTATATCGCTAAAACCAAAGGAACCCGCAATTTTCCGTGGCGTTATTTTGTGATCGTTAAGGATGACAAGCAGCTATTAGAAAACACGATGACCTTAAAGCTTGCGGCAAAAAGTGTGATTGCCGACCCGTCATGGATCAAGCCCGGACAGGCCAGTTGGGAATGGTGGAACGACGCTGCCCCTTACGGGCCTGACGTGAATTTTGTATCGGGTTATAACCTGGATACTTATAAATACTATATTGATTTCGCTTCAAAATTTGGTGTCAAATATATTGTGATGGACGAAGGCTGGGCTAAAAGTACCACCGACCCTTACACGCCCAACCCTAAAGTTGATGTGAAGGAATTGATCCGTTACGGTAAAACCAAAAACGTGGATATTATTCTTTGGTTAACCTGGTTAACCGTACACAACAACATGGACCTGTTTAAAACCTTTCATGAGTGGGGGATCAAAGGCGTTAAAATAGACTTTATGGAGCGCAGCGACCAGTGGATGGTTAACTATTATGAAGATGTCGTTAAAGAAGCCGCCAAATATCAAATATTTGTTGATTTTCATGGTGCATTTAAGCCATCAGGTTTAGAGTACAAATATCCAAACCTGATCTCGTACGAGGGTGTAGGGGGCCTGGAACAAATGGGCGGCTGCTATCCGGACAACAGCATTTATTTGCCTTTCATGCGCAATGCCGTTGGCCCTATGGATTTTACCCCGGGGGCAATGATTAATATGCAGCCTGAAGTTTACAGGGCAGCACGGCCAAACGCGGCAGCAATAGGCACCAGGGTTAACCAGCTTGCTTTATATGTTGTTTTTGAAAGCGGCGTACAAATGCTGGCCGATAACCCTACTCTTTATTACCGTAACCTGGATTGTACCGAATTTATTACCAGCGTACCAACTACTTGGGATGAAACTAAAGCAGTGGTAGCTAACGTTGGCGAGGTAGCTCTAGTTGCCAAACGTAAAGGCGAAAAGTGGTTTATCGGCGGTATTACAAACGGCAAAGAAAAGACAAGGGAAATAGAACTAAACTTTGATTTCCTACCCAAAGGCAGAACGTATACCATGACCTATTTTGAGGATGGTATAAACGCGGGCATGCAGGCAATGGACTACCGCCATAAAACCATTCAGGTAAAAGCGGGCGACAGATTGACCATCAAAATGGTTAGAAATGGTGGCTTTGCGGCGGCACTGAAATAATGGACTTTCGTTTTTGAGTTCAAGATAAGTTGACAGTTAAATAAGGGCAAGTACAATCCCTGCCAGGTAAAATCGGCAAAGATTGTATTTGATATAACGTTTGATGGATTTCGGATTATTCACTTCTTAGTCAATTCAATAACAGTCCCTTAAACTATTTTCCATTATTGATTTTTGATTTTTTCGATGAGACAGGATTTGAATATGGTGACGAAATGATAGCATTGCTTTACCTTTGGCCAGGCTTAGGTTATCTGGGTTTGAATTTAAATTTGATGTCGAAATGATGACACGCATGCCGGAGTATGTGATTAATGTAGCCAGCGGAGAAATTGCAGTAAAAGCAGTTAGTTATGGGCAAGATGATTTTATCTCACAGAAAAGAGGCGTTTCTTTATAATTTTTATCCAAAGATGTATTAAATAGACGAAAATTGAATAAAATTCAAACAGGCTCTAAACTGAACCGAAAAAATTATGAGATTTCTTTTATATCAGAAAATTTAATATTTGTATTTAAACCGAAATAAAAAGCAATAAAATTTTAACGTATTTTAGGTGATAAAAGAAGCATCTGAAATAGATTAAAGAGTTTAAACGGGCTTTAAACATAGGATTCAGTCCAAACCCTACATAGGCCATACATACTTTAAAGGAATAAAAAATTATGAATACGAAAAAAAACATCTATCTTTTAACTTTAGGAATATTTTGCTGCGTTATCTCGGTAAAGGCACAACTACCCTCGCTTACTAAGAAAGAAATTAAAAAGGGATGGACCTTGTTGTTTGACGGAAAAACATTTGCTGGCTGGCAAAAAGCCAATGGTGCGCCATTTACGGGAAAAGGTTGGAAAATAGAAAACGGTGTGATCAGCACCAACCCCCAGGATGGGCATGGCGACGACATTGTAACCAGTAAAGAATTCTCCGATTTTGAACTTTCTACTGATTTTAAATTGGAAAAAGGAACTAACAGCGGTATTAAATATTGTTTAATTAAAAACACCTCTTTAGGATGCGAATACCAGTTGATTGATGATGCTAATCATCCTGATGCAAAATTGGGAAAAGACGGTAACCGTACACTGGCAGCGTTGTATGATATCATGCCTCCTTCTGCCAACAAGAAAAGCAATGCGTTGGGAGAGTGGAACACAGCAGTGATTATTTCAAAAGGAAAGCATGTGGAACATTGGCTTAACGGAAAAAAGGTTTTGGAATATGAGCGTGGAAGTAACGCCTTTAAAAGCCTGGTAGACCAAAGCAAGTTTAAAACAACGGAGGGCTTTGCACAAGCAGGCCAATCGTCTATTCTTTTGCAGGAACACGGCGATGTGATTTATTTTAGAAATATAAAGATTAGGGCAATATAATTTGTTGATTTAATGATAGGTTTAATTTAGCCGAATAAGAAGCCGTTTAAATTTCATTTGAAAATTTTATAATGCTTCTTTTATGCCCATAAAATATATGTTTATATTTTGTACTGATAAAAGAAGTATTTGATCTTAGTGTTTTTAATAGGGAACTTGTTTAAACTTTTGCTTTTATGTTGTTTCTTCTGAGGAAAAATATGGAGAAGGCCATCCAATGCATTGCCGCCCAGTTCCTGGACAAAACCTCGTAGCGGACAAGTAGACCTTTAAAGCCGTCCATCCAGGCGTTTGCATGTTCTATCACCGTCCTTCTTTTGTACAGCTCTTCGTCGAAAAACCATTCTTCATCCCTATCGCCTTCCTTATTATTGCGCGGGTTTGGTTTGATATTGGCCTCTATTTCGTTTTCGGTACATGCCGACCTCATCTCTTTGCTGTCAAAGCCAGGGTCAACGTTCAGGAAAACACCTTTGGCAGGTATTTCTGCGTCTTGTAACATTCCGCAAAGCTCTGCTAATAATACCTTAATGTTGTACAAATCATGGTGCTGGCCCGGCTGGGGTTCTGACATGGCCAGCATCTGTCCGCTATTGTCCGCCAAAAACAGGGCGTTACTGGTCTTTGAGGCTTTCCTGCCCTGGTAGCCAACCGCTTGCCCGCCCCGTTTTGCAGGTGTATGGCTACCGTCCAATTGAACTGAAGATAAGTCCAGCAACCGGTGGTTTGCCTTCAACAGGTTTATCCATACCCGTTTCCATGACCCGTCCCGTGACCATTTATTGAAATAATAATAAATACTTTGCCAACCCATCTTCGAATCTTCTATAAATTGATTTACAGGTAACTCCCGCCACTGGCAACCCGTCTTTAACCTGTAAAATATGGACTTAACAATCTGCTGTAAAGGTATTCCCGATCTAAAACCACGCTTTCCTTTACTTAAGTGTGGTACAATCCATTCCTCTATTGTATCTTTATCGATGGTTCCCAATTTCCCTGGTCTTTTATGATTAAGCACCACAAAAATCAGAATTTATTGGGAACCTCCTTTTTCCCCTTAAATAAGTTTAAACAACTTCAGGGTAAAAGAAGCATAGAAAATAAATGAAACAAAATTTAAACACGCTCTAAGAAAACTTGATTTTTCAATACAAACAATGGAAAAAAGACGGGACTTTATCAAAAAAGTGGCAATAACAGCAAGTGGGCTTGCCTTAAGTAACAATGCTTTCAGTTTTACTGCATCAAGTTATAAAAGAATCATTGGAGCCAACGACCGCATTCACTTAGCCATTATCGGGCTGAACGGCCGTGGGGCCAGTATGGTAGGCACTTTTGCACATCAAAAGAACCTGGAAATCGGTACTGTATGTGATGTAGATTCAAGGACCATTCCTAAAGTTCAGAAAACAATAATGGCCATAGGCACTCAAACCACTGCACCAAAAGGTGAAGGAGATGTGCGTAAGGTGATGCAGGATAAGGGTTTAGATGCCATATATATAGCCACTCCTGACCACTGGCACGCGCCTATGGCCATTATGGGATGCCAGGCTGGCAAACACGTATATGTAGAAAAACCGTTGAGTCATAACCCGAATGAGGGTGAACTGGCGGTGCAGGCCGCCCGAAAATATAACTGCATCGTGCAAATGGGGGCGCAGCGCCGCTCGTCACCAATGGCCATACAGTGCGTAGATGAATTACATGGTGGTGTAATAGGCAGAGTGTACCTGGCAAAGGCCTGGTATACCAATAACCGTAAAGCAACTTACCTAAAACCGGCAACAGTGCCTGATTGGTTAAACTATGACCTGTGGCAAGGCCCGGCTCCACGTAAACCTTATCAGGATGGCTTGATCCATTACAACTGGCATTGGTTCTGGGATTACGGAACAGGAGAAGCGCTAAACAATGGTACGCATGAGGTTGACCTTGCCCGCTGGGGACTGAACGTTGACCTGCCCACCAGGGTAAGTTCGATAGGAGGCAGGTACCAGTTCAAAGATGACTGGCAAACACCAGATACGCAAATAATAACGATGGATTATCCGAACCGCGCATCATTAATGTGGGAGAACAGAAGCTCTAACGGGAGAAAGATAGAAGGCGCGGAACGTGGCGTGATTTTTTACGGCGACAACGGCAGCATAGATACCGATGGTGAAGAATACACTGTTTACGACCTGAGCGGAAAAATGGTAAAGCAGATAAAAAAACAAAGCGCGCAGGAAGATGTCGGCCTGCAAGGCAGAAACACAGCCAGCCCGAGCCTGGGCATGGACAGCCAGCACGTTGCGAACTTTTTAGACAGCATCCGTAATCATAAAAAACCGAACTGTGACGTAGAAATAGGCTACAAAAGTGTGGTGGCGATGCAATTAGGTAACATAACCTGGCGTGTCGGCCGCGACTTGCACCTGGACCCAAAGAACGCGCATATCCTAAATGACCCGGAAGCACAGAAACTATGGAGCCGGACGTATGAGCCCGGATGGGCACCTAAAGTTTAATAAAAATATAGCAATTAGGAATCTTAGTAGTAGTTCATCCTAAAAGGATTAGGGTCTTATTAAAGATTTTGCAGACGTTGGGATGCCTCATTCAATACCTTTTTTATTTTGTGCAAATCAAAGACTTTGAGCCTGTTTAAATTTTATTCAAGTTATTTTCCATGCTTCTTTTACCTGATAAAAAACATTAAATTTCCTATTTCTTCAGTTAAATCGTTCATAGACAATAGAAAAGCTGATTGTTAAAAGCTGAATGCTGATTGCTGATTGCCAATTAACAAACACAGATTTTATGGGCATAAAAGAAGCATTATAAATTTTTCAAAATGAAATTTAAACTAGCTCTTACATTTCAGAAGTAAAAGTTCCGGCGGGAAGCCTTTCTTTGTTGAACAAAGTTGCACTGCTGCCGTCGCTCCAGGCATATCGAACGTAAACAGGATTTGCAATTGAGCTATTGCTGACCACTACCTTATTATTGACTATTTTGGCTTGGGCTGGCTTGTAAACTTTGTCGGAACCTGCTATCTCAAAGTTAGAAAGCCCTTTATCTGACGCCAGCAAGCCGCTTCCAATTGACGCGAATTCCAATAAGAGTTCATTGCCTGATGCGGTTGCCTTTTCAAATATCGGACCAGAAGAAACTAATTTTTTTCCGTACTCGTTTGCAAGTGCAAATCTTGCCAAACGATCACCAACTTCTTTTTTGTACGGCGGATGTACCGTTGTAAGGAGGCCGATGTCCAAAGTGGACACCATTCCCGTTTTGGGAAGTTTCAATCCGTAACGCTGTGCATCCCTTAATTTTTGAGATTGTTCCTTTTGGTCGGCAGCATCGTAAAGGTATGGTGCCAACTGTACAAAATAAAACGGCAGTTCATCACCCCATTTATCCCTCCAATCTTCTATCATTATAGGGAAAAGCCGCTTATACTGCTCGGCTCTTCCAACATTTGATTCGCCCTGGTACCAGATAACGCCTTTAATGGTATAAGGAATCAATGGATTTATCATGGCATTGAAAAGGACCGTAGGCGAATTACTGTTAAGCTTGGATATGTTCGGCCGTTTCGAAATGTCTGTTTGCAAACCATAAGTATAAAATTTGCCGTTAAGCATTTCTGCAACCCATCTCGACCTCCAGTTACCTTCCATAGAAATACTTGCCCCTTTGTTGTTGGTTATAGATATAGGCCCGCGAACAAGGCCCTGCCCTCCCGTATCAATAACACGAATGGCAATAACATTCTTGCCTTTTATAAGGATAGATTTGGGGACCGTTATTTCCCTTGGCGTATTTGCAAAACCTCCGCCTACAAGTCCGCCTACGTATTTTCCGTTGATATAACTTACGTCCATATCATCAACAGAACCAATTTTAAGAACGTAATCACTTGTTATATCTTCAACAACAAACGTTCTTCTCAACCAAATTGCCCCGTCAAGCTCTCCAGAAGGCGACAGGTCAATCCTGCCGGGAAGTTTTATTTCTGTCCACCGGGAATCGTCAAAGTTAGGTTTAGCGGCATCGGCATCCGAAAAACCAATTGCTTTCCATTGTTCATTTGTTTGGGGGATTTTTTGAACAGGCCATCTTTTAAACCAGCTATTTGCCGACTCCTGGAGGTTTTCAAGCCCGTCGATCTTTTCATTAAAATCCCCCAGTTTTTTAAGGTATCCTTTACTTGTCCAGGCTTCCGCAGGCGTGCCGCCGATAGAAGATTGGATGATCCCGATGGGCACTTTAAGCTCCTGGGAAAGCTTTTGGGCGAAAAAATAAGCGGTGGCGCTAAAGTCGCCTGCGGTTTGTGGTGATGCAAGGTTCCATTTGCCGCCGATAGAATCTAAAGGAGTTGTTGAGATACCAAAAGGCACTTTTAACAATCGGATGTTCGGATAGTCCGCTTTACTTATTTCCAAGGCCGAATTTTGTATGGTATCGCCTGGTGGCCAGCCTTTTAAAGGTATGTCCATGTTCGACTGGCCGGAAGCCAGCCAAACCTCGCCGATCAGCACATCGTTTATATCAATGTTGCTTTCCGCAGTTTTAATGCTGATGTGATAAGGGCCGCCTGCTTTGGGCGTGGCCAGTTTTACTTTCCATTTGCCGTTGGCATCCGCAATTGTTGAAGCCTGTTTCCCCCAACTGGCAGAAACCGTTAGTTTTTGACCTGGAGTTGATTCTCCCCAGAAATTAATGTTGTCCCGTTGCTGAAGTACCATGTGATCAGCAAACAAGCTGGATACTTTTAACTGTTTTTTTGGAACCAATTGTGGATAAGCAAACAGGCTGTAAAGCATTGCAATGGAAAAAAGAAATATTTTCATGATTTTATTTTTATAAAACTGTGGCATCGCATAAAAGAGTTTAATTTCCCTGTTATTTATTTTCAAATTAGAACCTGTTTAAAATTATTTCAAGTTTCCATGCTTCTTTTATCGGCATATATTATGGAAACAAGATTTACACCGATAAAAGAAGCACGATGATTGTTCCGTTATAAACTTAAACAGCTTCTTAGAAATTATTTAACTTTTATTTTTAGAAAGTATAATGCTTCTTTTATGACCTAATTTCTTTTTAAACATTTTATATCGATAAAAGAAGCATATAAAATAGTAAACTTACGCAGGAACTTGTATAAAGCACTATAAACATTTAAAGCCTGTCTTGTTCTTTATTTTTGATTTTACTATCTGTAGTTATCACTAATTGTTTGCCCATTTTCAGCTCCTTGTCAGATATAAAATAGCCGTTAATTTTTTGGCCTCCATAACTTATGTTTGTGATTTTTTTTCCTGAATTCTTTTTGATGATCGTAAAACTTGTATTGGTCCCTCCGAAATGAAAATCTACTTTATCAAAAAGGGGCACAGAAACAATATATTTAGGATCTGCCGGAGAAAACGGATAAAAGCCCATCGCGTTAAACACATACCATGACGACATTTCACCGGCATCGTCCATTCCGGCATAAGCCAGCTTGTATTTGCCCATATCATAAAAATGATTCATGATGCTATCCAATATAACCTGGGATTTTTCTTGTTTGTTGACGAAATAGTACATAAAAGGCGAACTATGGTCGGGCTGGTTTCCCTGGCAATACTGACCAATAAAACCGGATATATTTTCAGCCTGATATCCCTTCCAGGGAACTGTAAACAGAGAATCCAACTTTCGCTCAAAAGCAGCTTTGCTTGGATAAAGACCGACTAAGCCCATCGGATCATGGGGCGCAAAAAAAGTAGATTGCCAGGCATTGGCTTCACGGTACATATATTCAAAGTATGGATAATCAGGTTTAAAATTTTTCACCCAATCGCCATTGGCCAAACGGCCTCTCATGAATCCCGTTGAGGGATCAAACACATTTTTATAATTACCGGTCTTGCTCATCAGCATCTTGTAATTAGCGGTATCCTTTAATGCTTTTGCCAGCAAGGCAACCGCGTAATCGTCATAAGCATATTCCAGTGTTTTTGTAACCGCAGCCTTAGTTACTGTGGTGGTAACAGGATGTTCCACTTCAAGCTCTGCTATGTAGCCCTTGGTGTTAAATTCATTTATATAAGGCCTGGTTCCCCCTTCAACAGTAGCATTTCTTAATAGCAGATTGTAGGCGTTTTTTACATCGTAGTCCCTTAATCCCCTTAGATATGATCCGGCAATAAACACTGCTGCATGATCACCATGGAAAAACGTGGGCATAAAACCCTTTTTTTCGCCTTTATCTATTAATGATTTGATCACATCATTGGTTACTTTTGGTGAAAGCATCCCCAGTAAAACCAGTTTATTGCGATAATCGTCCCATAAAGAAGGCTCTGTGTAATAATTAAAGCCTTTGTTTACAACTTTGCCGCTTTGGTCTGTAAAGTCTCCATTGATATCACTGCGTAAAGCGGGCCATAGAAATGAGCGGTATAAACAAGAATAAAACAAGCCTTTTTGACGTTCTGTGCCGCCGGTAACCATGATTTTTGACAATAGGTTATTCCATGTTTGCGTTGCTTCTTTTCTTATCTGCGCAAAACTTTTTCCCAGCATTTCCTTTTCTAAGTTTTCTTTTGCATTTTTTATACTTACAAACGAGAACCCGATTTGTATTTCCAGGGGTTTATCAGCATCAGCAAAATTAACAACCGGCACTATTTTCACGTCTTTTTTTACCGAATCAATGTTTTTTATCTCGTGATTGGTCACTGCATAGAAATATATTTTATCTCCGGTTTGCTGAAAACCAGTAAATACATTTGAACCTTCTTGTGCGATGTTCCAACTCCTAACCCTTTCGTTAGACATGGAAAGGTCTGCAATCAGTTTTTTACTTTGCCCTGGTTTGAAAGTATATTTATGGAACGCGCACCTTAATGTTGAAGTTAATTCTGCATTAACGCCATACCGGTTCAGATAAACCTGATAATAACCAGGGTGGGCAGACTCGTTTTTATGGCTGAAAACAGATTTATAATCGTCAGCCGCTATAGTGCCTGTAGCGGGCAGTAATGGAATGTTGCATAAGTTCCAGTGCCCTTTGCTGGTATGGCTAAAACCATAGATAACCGTATCTTCATACTGATAGCCGGAACCGCTATGAAATTTAGTGACCGGAGTTAACTGAACCATAGCATTTGGAAGCGATGACCCCGGAAAAACCTCCGCGCCCCAAACTCTGCGGGTTGGCTTAAATCCGGCATCTGCAGAATCAGTTAATGTAGCTGTGCCTAATAAAGGATTTACATAATTAACGGGCGATCTTTGAGCTTGTGAACGATTTATTGCAAATAAAAGCAAAATGATGAAAAGAAGATTTTTCTTCATATTATGAAAATTAAGGCTTGTTTATTTAAGAACTTGTTTAAATTTTGTTCAATTTATTTTGTATGCTTCTTTTATCCTATAAAAAACATTGGACTTTCTATTCTTTTTTGTACCAATGAAATACAGGCACTTACTTTTTGCCAGTAAAAGAAGCATTATAATTTTTTTAGATATAAATTTAAGCGAGCTCTAAAGGTAACTAAGTATTTGTTTTAAACTATTGATATGCTACATATTCTCCTGCAAAGAACCTTAACTAATCCGCTTGCTAATTGTCAAATCATACCTATTTCTTGACTTAAAGTACATTTTATACAATACTATATCGAAAACAATTCAAAATAAGCTACTTTCCAGCCTTCACTATCTATAGATATAAAACTAAAGCCCTTCGCCTAAAGGCGAGTGACTTTCCGTAAATGTATATTTAGCTTGTTTAAATTTCGGACAATTTATTTTCCATGCTTCTTTTATCGCCTGGACTTGCAACAAAAAAATGGACAATCGGTTAAGCGGCAATAATTTGTTTATTTAGTAGTTGTTTTTCAAAGTCCTGTGGTGACAAATATCCCAGTGCAGAATGCAATCTTTTACGGTTGTAC
>JAABUT010000568.1_pt1 | contig 56447 bp, 47 predicted proteins | sample 5559281 | NCBI WGS metagenome assembly JAABUT01 (sample SAMN10711880, study PRJNA513359) | rock metagenome | isolation source: Antarctica rocks | place: Antarctica: Victoria Land, Ricker Hills nord | collected 2016-01-04 | reverse complement strand
TGAATTGAGAGCTAAATAAGAGATTGAGAAAATTGACTTTAATCATCATTTATCATGATGAGCTGAAAGAATTAGTTGCAAGAATGAAACATCTTGCAGATGTAACAACAGTGAATCAAGAGTATCATGAAAAGATATACAAAGTATACAATGATAGTCAGACTTTTTTGAAAATAGTAAAAGTTATGATATCAACAAAAAATCAGACATGTCTGCAATGAATTCAAATTGCACATGAGAGTATTCAATCTTAAGAAATCACACTGAAGTTATATTAAATGACAAGACATGCAGAAATACTTGAAAATAAAGTAATAAACAAGATGATTAATGATACACATGATTTGTCTCTATCATTGACTGAGCATTAATGCACTAAAATGATAGCAAGATTAACACTCATACAGAAACAGATCAAATAAACATGAAGAATAGTTTGAAAAGAGAAATTTAATGCAGCTCATTTTTGATATTTGACATCAAAGATGATACATCAACATTTGCAACTGTACAAGAATTGTGCAAAGTTTCACAACACATTATTGATGCAGCTACATATGAGAAAAATTGACTTCAATCAATTTTTACATGAAAGATGAGTACTTGATGTTGCTATGATAATATGCAAATGCAACAAAGATCAAATGTTAATTAAGCACATTTTATTAACATGTTTTAAATGAAAGATAGAATGAAAGATGATGCAATGCAAAAAAAACATCACAAACTTGAGAAAGCTTTTAGAAATCATGAGCGTGATAACAGCAATCGTTTGAATAATACTCTTAACAAGCATACTGAATCAATTTCAGACTGTGACATCATCAAAGAATCAGATGAAAGAGAGAGAAAGTAGAAAAGAAATAAGTTCATAAAGTTTTCACATTAAGAACAGTTACAGTATAAAATGCAAAGAAAAGCGATAGTAAATATGAAAAAAGCGCTATGCTAGCGCAGCGCTCGCTACAATATATAAAATCTTGCATAGACTCATAATGAGTGTTGAATCAAGTAAGAATAAAAAAACAACTCTTGATAACTTAAGAGAATTGATTAACTATAGAAAGTTTATCAAGCATTATCAAGTTAAACATGACATAATTCATGATATATTAAGCTGAAGATATGATGTGATTTAAATGATGTTTTGACAAAGTCACAGAGTTTCAAAGCTAACTCAGATCTGATCTTCAATTTAATTTCTGATTCTAGTCTTTGCTTTAATCTTTATATGTCAATTCATCATGACAGTTTATCATGATAAACAAAAGCATTAATTATTGAGATTGAGAATGAACTCACTCAGAAAAGAAGACAATTGTCATGATAAATTGACATATAGAAACTAGATCAGAAACTAGATTGAAGATCAGATTTGAGTTAACACTGTGACTTTGTCAAGACATTGTTTAGACTGCGTCACGTCCTCGACTTAATATGTCATGAGATGTGTCGTGTTCGACTTGGCAATGCTTGACAAACTTTCTATAGTCGGTCGATTTCCTTGAGTTATCGAGAACTTCTTAATAATTAGCTCTATCATAATATATATCTATACTGTGCCTGCTTAGAATATCACATTGTCATACCACCCTTATAGGTTCCGTCTATTCATCTAGTAGACCGGGTTTTAACAAAAGGCTGTTTGGTAGGAAGTCATGACGGGAACCATGAAGACTGTTCGATAGAAAGTCATGACGGGAACCATGAAGGCTGTTCGACCAAGCTATTTACATCTACCTAATTTCTTGTCGGGTCGGGTCGGTTTTTCGGATCGGGTTGTCGGGTTCAGCTTTAAACCCAACCCGAGTTCTCGCGTCCAACTTCTCAATCCGACCCGATCCGAATCCAAAAAAATTCCAACCCGACCCGACGCGGTTAGTCTATTCATTTTTGAAATCGAAGGGTGAAAGTGGTAATATGAATACATGCAAAAGGTTTAAAAGGGTCTTTTCCTTGATACTATTCGCTCAAGGTCGTAAGATGCTCATGTTCCAAAACCGTCTCTATTCTGAGCTTTCCTTGTTCAACTCATCTTCATCATCGGCATCGTCGGAATCATCATCTTGGCCTAGTGACGTACGAATTCCGCTGGAGTGTTGCTGGATGCAGTGTTTGACATCGGACTCGCATGACTTGGCATGCACCGTCAGACCCCAGAGATGGATCTCATTGATCCAGTCGACGAGGGTGGTAATGCCGGCGGAGTTGCTGCAATTGCTCTGGTAGATCCGTTTCATGTTACACCCTTTCCACCTGAAGTCGGTTGACTTGATGGGGGTGGTGCACCAGAAAGCATAGTTCCAGCCAGTGAAAGTAAGGCCGTAATGACGGAGCTGCCCAAAATTCTTGACATTCCACGGCTTGCCGGTGGTCCGAAGGCGTTTCTCTTTCAGTAAGTATCGATTGTAGAGAGCAAGTGCTGAGAATGTAGCAAGCTGATTGATGGCGGCTTGGTAGGCGACGTCGTCTCTCTTGAATTCAATCGTCATGTAGGGGCATGTCATCCTGTCATCCTTACAAAAGGTCCAATCGCGAATTTGATTTTTGTACTCGGGGTTGAAACCCTGGGCCGAGAGCCAATATGAGCAGTCCGGCCTGATATCGAAGTCATAACGCTTGTTCATAGGAAGATCCGAGTCGATAACAGGCGGCATCGTCCAGTTGAATGCCTCATCAGGTTTGGCCACCAACTCTACCATCCTTGTTACTATCCATGGCCGGCCCGGAAACGGATCTATGGAGCGTATATCGGCCTTGAGAAACGTATCCTTGGCGTATGTAGAGAATTCTGCCTCACACAACCTGTAAACATTCATATACAGATATTCGCGCTGAATATCCTGAACATCCTCATCTTTCACATTCAGCCATACTTTAGTAGCATTGTTTGACTGTTGGTAGTGCAAGATACGATCTGTAGACGGAGCAGAGGTGCCGAAATGAATAAATGTGTCGATCGAACTTGACATAAAATCAATGAATATGCCTCTTCTATTCAATATCACGGTTGAAAAGTCAGGATCTGCAGGCTTGGCGGCGATGCTGAGCTTAGTGGAAGTGCTGGTTGATGCCGCTCCTAATGCGCGCTCATTTCCACGCCCAGCATTACCTCCTCCTCTGGCATCTTTCTTTGCTCTGGACGCTGCAGTGTCTGCTCTGGCTCCTATTCCTGACATGACTCGGCCCCACAGTACTTGCGTCCGGTCAGGGAGGGTTTCGGGAATAGTTTGGTCGGTGTCATGCAGAGGTGAAAGGGTATTCAAGCTTCTGCTTGATCCTGGGACTGAGTCGACAGGTATTCTAACAGGAAGTATGCAGCTGGACGGGCGGATTGTGTAAAGGCCGGGATCCTTCTTGTAGCGAGGTCTGGAAGTGGGTGTTGTGGATTGAGTGGTAGGTCGAGATGTGCTGTTCTTTGGCAATGGCTTCGGAGAAGATGATCTATTTGTAGTCAAGGCCTTCGAAGCGGGTCGTGCTTTGCTGTTTTTTGACAATGTCTTCGAAGCGGGTGAGCCTTGAGTAACTGAGGCTCCAGAAGCGGTTGTTCTGGGCCGAGTTGCAGGTCGCGATACGCTATCCCTTGAAAATTTCTTTGAAGCAGGTGAAGCGTTTGTAATTAAGGCTCGAGGAATAGGTCGCGATATGCGGCGTCTTGTAGATGTCTTCGAAGCAGAACGCCTCTTTGTGATCGATGTACGCGAAGTACTTGCTCTAGGCTGGATTGTAGGTCGCGATATACCATCTCTTGTAAATGTCTTCGAAGCAGAAGAACTCTTAGTAACCGAAACGTTTGTTTTGGAAGGAATAGGAGGTTGCGATATGCTGTGCTTTGGCAATGACATCAAACCAGGTGAGTCTTTTGTAGTCAAGGTCTCTGAAGCAGGTCCTGTTATGCCATCCTGTGGTAATGTCTGTGAAGCAGGTGAAGCGTCGGTATTTAATACTTGAGGAACAGGTCGTGATAGGTCGTCTCTTGTAAATATCTTCGAAACACAAGAACTGTTTGTGACCAAGACTCGATGAGCAGGTGCTTTAGACTGAGTTGTAGGCCGTGCTATGGTATTTTCTGGCAAGGTTTTCGAAGCAGGTGAAGATTGTGTAATGGAGGTGCGAGAGGTGGGTTGCCTAGGCTGTGCGCATCTCTCGCTGTTGTGAATCAGGTCGGCCCTTGATGAAGAATCGCTTGTACTTGTGAAGTGCGAAGAATACGAAGGAGTTCTCTGATGGTTGGCAGTCGTCTCTTCCAGAACCATTTTCTGCATAGAGTTGTAGGTAGAGTAAAGGAAGGCAGAGAGCTTGGGCAGTAGCGAACGGTCATACGTAAGGCAGGAGAGCAGAGGGATGTTGGTATAGCAACTCGAGAGAAGGTGGTTGACAAGTGCGAACCAGATCTAGCAGAGGTTGTACTTTGTTTGCGTTCGCAGCTCTGTAGGGTTTGCGCAATTCTATCTAAAGCGCTGAGATGAAGAAAGTGTGGGAAGAAGGCCTAACAGTCAAGAGCGTGTACAGAAAACTAGCACCGACACTAGAGCATCTGTCATATTAGTCGTTGAGTGATTTAGTTTATATTAGGTTCGATTCCTAACAGCGCTGGTACAATGGTGTTGTGGTTATCTTTTCTCTTTGATATTACTGCTGCTGTATCAAGCGTCAAGTCTCGAATCAGACCTGGAGGGGCAGAGATCTCTTGTGCGCACTCGGCTGTAGAGCTTGAACAGACCGAGAGATAGCGTAGGTACCAGTCAAGCTGCTGAGTTGGTGCTGTCGCGTCAAGTCTGGCGCTAAAAGTCACAATCGTAAGGGTGAAGATATTGTAGAGCTGTAGGTGCACTCGGTAAGATTGTGTGGTGCTGATCGTTGACTGCAAGATGTTATGGTTGTTCGCGATATTTTGATGTTTACATTCGACGAAGTTTGCGACGCAGAATAGAACTAAGCCCTAGAAGGGTTCACCTAGAAGGGTTAACCTAGCACTCGTCTAAACCTAGCAGTCGTCCAGCCCTATAGGGCTAATAATTCACATCTCATATTTTATTGCTACCAACGTATAATTCTTCAACATATCAGCAAAACGATGGCAGCCACCCTCTCTATGTTCTTCATACCTTCTGAAGATATCGAACTTTCACAGGAAGAGCGCATAACGCTTGCTCAAGCCCGTTGGAATGAGGCTACAGCAGTCAACGAAAATTCTTTCAAAGCAAAAATCGCTCGTCAACATGACATATCAAAGAGTACTCTTACGAATCGAATCAATGGTCGAAAGGCTGCTTCTGTACGCGATCAGCATTTTCAAAGACTTAGCCTCGAAGAAGAAGCAGTTATATGTGACTGAATTCTACGTCTTCAGACTTGAGACTGATCTTCTTGTGTGAAGCAAGTACGTTCGATAGCTAAAGAACTACGAAATCTACTATTCAGAGCATCACTAATCTGAAACTTCTTGAACTCAATAGAAGAAAGAATCAAAAGATCAATCGAAAGACTTGAGAGTAATTACGATACTGCAAGAGTCATGAATCAAGAGATTGTCAATGAAAGAAGAGAGAATCAACGAACAAAGATATGGCAAAAGAAGATTAATTTTCTACTACGTCTAGATTCTGAGCTGTTTACTTCAAAATCTTCTTCAGCTTCTATTCGAAAACGAGCTGTCGTAGTCTCAGCTCAACAAACAAAGATGTGAAATAAGAAGATCAATGATCTACTACGTCTAGGCTCTGAGCTCTTCACTTCGGCATCAGTGACAGCAAGCTCTAGACAAAAGAAGAAGAAGCAGCTGATAGTTAAGCTACGAGTCAGGCAGCTGAAGCTGAAGCGGAAGCAGGATCAGGACCAGGACAAGAAGCAGAGGTGATATCTATAACTGGTCAATCAGGGCGAGGCATGCGTATCAGAAGGGCCCCAAAGAGGTCCTATTAGCTAGGTAGTTCACCTAAAACGAATCGTTTGAAGCAATAAAATATGAAATGTGGATTATCAGCCCTATAGGGCTGGACGACTGCTAGGTTTAGACGAGTGCTAGGTGGACCCTTCTAGCACTCGGCTTAATCTAGCACTCGTCTAAACCCTCCTAGCCTTTTCTGCTCAGTTTTATTCAGACGAAGCTGACAGTCTCTTTAGAGCCTGTCATCGCATTGTCGATCTTCTCTATCAACCTCATTCGCATTCTTCAGACTGGAATTAAAACCGGCACAGCGTTCTATGCATGCCCTTCTGGCAACCCCTGTGATGTACAGCGCCCACAATTCACCCGGAGGTCTCAAGGAAGAGCAGAATTTGGCAGAAATAAATAATTTACTCGATACCCTCGTTGTCGTCTTTCCACACATACTTCCTGAGGTCTTCCGTGAAACCTTAAGTATGTATAGTGGTGATAGCCGCTTAAATGTTGTGATAGATCAGCTCTTGAAGCACCAAGAGAAATGGGTTCGAGGTCGATGGAGGACTACAAACGCCATGGACGACAGGGACACTTCGAGTGGAGACAATGGTCCCAAGCCATCACTCATTAGCGACCGATTCAGGCGGGATAGTTATAGAAGGGCCGCTAGGGCATTGCTATCTCAAGAATTCGGAATACTGAGTAAGAGCACCTTAAGAGCGGTCATGGCAGAATATAATGATTCCTATACGCTTTCAAGGCCAGCTCTTCAGCAGATAGCGGCCAAGAGCTGGAGGCACAGCATCAATGCCTTCTTTTTGAAATTGAAAAGACCTGGCGTCGATCTCTCGAGCCAGCATCCTATGCTAGTTTGGAGCAAACCATTGGTAGGAGTGGCACTTGGAGTGCCTGTACTAAGGAAGACGGCAGATGGGGAGCTAGATCAGGAACTTGAACACACAATCCTAACGCCCATACTGGAGAGATTAAAAGAGGAACAAGAAGCTAAGGATTGGCAACTTGCTTTGGAGGTCAACGAAAGGGAGGCTGCCAACGCCGAAGCATTATACGAATGCCAATGCTGTTTTTCTAACAGCGCGTTTGAGGAAATGGCAGCATGTACAGCTAGCGGGCACATGATATGCTTTGGCTGCCTCCGCCATGCTGTTAGTGAAGCGCTTTTCGGTCAAAGCTGGGGTTGCAATATCGATCACAGACGCGGTCAAATTGTCTGTCTCGCCCCAACAACGGAAGAAAGCTGCACAGGTTGCATTCCTCGAGAGGGTGTTCGTCGGGCCGTGCTGGAGACGAAAGGTGGAGCCAAAATTTGGCTCAGGCTCGAGTCTCGCTTTGCAGAAGAAGCCCTAACACAAGCCAATCTTCTGCTGATCCGTTGCCCTTTCTGTCCCTACGCCGAAATTGACGACATTTACTTTCCTTCACATACCATCCAATACAGATTTAATTTCGCCAGCACAGCCTCTATTCTAATGCTCCTGATCACGGCTAATTTTATTCCATTACTGATTCTCTATTTTCTCCTGCACCGTCTCTCCCTCTTCAAGAATCTGCCAGCTCCTTCCAACCTTATCTCTAATTCGGTGCTCAGTCTGGCACGCCAAAAGCACCTCTCCCATCGCTTTCAGTGCCGTTCTCCTGCTTGTGGTGTCTCATCCTGCCTCGATTGCTCCAAGTGCTGGCGTGATCCCCACGTTTGTCATGAATCTGCCTCCACTTCACTCCGTACCACTGTCGAAGCTGCCCGCACTGGAGCTTTAAAACGAACATGCCCACGTTGTGGACTGGGCTTTATCAAACAGAGCGGGTGTAATAAAATGACGTGCGTATGCGGCTATACGATGTGCTACGTTTGCCGGCAAGGCCTCGGGCGTGATGAGGGAGGAGAGGGGTACGGCCACTTCTGCCAGCATTTTAGACCTGGGGGTGGGAAGTGTAGGGATTGTGATAAATGTGATCTGTATAAAGATGCCGAGGAGGAGGCGTTGGTCAGGATGGCTGGGGAAATTGCAGAAAAGGAATGGAGAGAAAAGGAGGATATGGTTGGCGTGAAAGGGATTGGAGGTGGTCAGGACGAATCGGCAAAGGGTCGATGGTGGGAAAAGGAGAGTATGGTGCAGGACTTTATCGACTGGTGGGTTGGGAAACTCATAGTCTGTTGATGCACAAAGAGGATGGCGTCTGGTGTCTGCCATAATGTGTCCGGCTTGGGGCAAGGCGCTACGAGTCTCCCCTTATCAACGCTCCCACCTTTGGGGATTATCGAAGTGCCGTTGGACCTGCACTAATATGGCCCAGAGGAGAGTGAAATCTGGAGATCACATCTCGCACTAGCTGATTGGTTCGTCGAATATCGAAGTTCAAGATTGCTTAGAAGCTATGCAGATGGGTATCTAAAACCGTAAAGCGTATATTGCGAAGTTGCAACCCTATTGTTGCATGCGATTAAACTTGCCGTAAGACGCTCCAGTTTTAGCATAACTAATTCGCCTACTTGCTGAATGCAAAGCGAGACCTTTGGTACTCTTCTCCACATGCTGGTGTCACCCAACCGCTAACTCTCCTTTCCCCTGACGACATCCTCCCCAGCTCTCCTCAGCCGACGAAGATCCCCGTCTACACCTTCTCTCTTTTGTCTTACACGCTCCTCTCTTCTCGCAACTTCATCCTCAAATTCCTTAGCCACCTTTCGCTTCTGCTGCCTTGCCTGCCTATATCGTGTCGTTATTTCACCAAATCGCTCAATCAGAAGGTCTCCGCATTCCTCGTACTGGTTGATTGTCATGGATGAGAATATTGCTCTACGCTGCAGATGTTGCTCTTCATCGTGCTTCAGATCATGTGCATACTGAAGCTTTTGTGATAGAGGAGCAGTGGTAAGGCCTTCGGGGAAGTCTCCTTCTCGTGCACGAGGGTCGTTGTCAAAGGATTCGCTACTCAATAGATCGAAAGGCATACCGCTAAGCTGGCTAGAAGTATAGTCTAGATCTTGCGCGCATTTTTGAGTGTTTGACGGCATCTCATTCTGGCTGTTCCTAGCATCTGGATTGCGACGGTCACCAACAAAAGGAAGCTTATTGGGTCCATGGCGTTCTTCGAACAGTTCGGTGGCTGGAGCTTGATTTGATTTCGCTGATTGTGGAAAGATAATACTGGTGGCCTGACTATATGATATTCCCCCACCCTCTCTGGGTAGCTGTGCTGGGTCGGCCGAATGATGCTGCTCACATATCTCCACCTCAGAGTGTGGAGAATTGTATGGAGATGTTTTCTTGGACATGCCTGTCCGCAGCAACCCGGTGTTTCCAATTGCATCAAATCGGGAGTTCCCATTTGGACCTGCTCGGTCTTGCTTTGAAGAGGTTTCCGGAAGTCGTATTTGTCTGCTCTGGATCTGTTGGTCGAGCTCTGAGTCAAAAGCGTTCCCGCCCACAGCTTCGGAGGCAACCGAGATTACCATCCTACATGATGGCTTGTTGATGTACCCACCAGCCGACTCTTGGCAAAGCTCAGGCGAATTCGTAGGCAAGTTTAGGGGGGGTTCCGTATGCTCCTCTTCTGGTCGTGGATATTCCATTGGGCGAGAGTGAAAGTACGTCGCCTGTTCGCGCTGGTGAGTTGCTTCCTGTGTCACAGTTTTTTCAATTACTGGATCGTCGTCTTTCCCATCATTTTCCGGCCGCTCCTCGTCGCTGCTCACATTTCCGCTTCCATCATACCCAGACACTTCTTCGTCTTCGGACCCAATGTTAGGATCATGTCGGTCCGAGATCTGAGAGAGATGACGCTGCCGTTGCGTAACTGCTGGTAGGGAGATATGATGAGTGTCCTGTTTATCGCCGTAGACCTGATGTGAGTCGTTGCCGAAATGCCCAATGTCTTGGAAGCTGGTTTCATGCTCTCTAGAGTCAGTAAAGTTACTGAATGTGGCTGTGGCTTCCAGACTGTCAGCGTCCGTATCAAAAGGATTATAGGAATCCTCTTGATCCTTCCGCGGCATGCTTTGCACTGCTTGAGGGGGAACTGAGCTCGAATTGTGTCCTTGTCTCATACCCGGGCTTCGTACGTTACTGCTATTGCGGCTCGAGAAATTTGTAGGCACCTTTAAACGGTGCTGGTCTGCAATTATCTTACGGCGCAGATTGACAGCATCTGTCGGTTTGCTGGCAGAATTGGACAATATGTCGGCCCCTTCCAAGTCAATGAAACCCATTTCTTGCATTTTGGCCTGGAGCCTCTCTTTCTTCTCTCCAACATAGCTGATGCCTTGATCCGTAGCTTCTGCTCCTCCCTCCCGAGATCCGATGAACTTTTGAAGACCTGACACCGGAATCATGTTTTTCGAGCTGTTTTTTTTCTAGACGACGATTACCTACTTAGGTAGGACATTAAATTCGTTGAATTGTTCGGTACAATTGTAATGATGGACTATCTAGAATCTTGCCTAATGAAATGGAAAAGCATGTATCGATGGTCGTCACAACTTGAGATCTATCGAAAGCTGTTGAGTGTCGTTTGCACACTTGTGAGTACTGTCCACCAGCTATATTGAAGAGTCTACCTTTCTTACTTTAACACTAACACGCTAACGGTCATGAAGATTACCTCAAGGGCCCTCAGAAGAAAGGACGGAGGGCTTACCGCTGCGTGACAAAAGGCTGACCAGTGGCGGAGATAGAGCACATCCTATCTGTATACCCACCAGGTAGTACCCAGATATTGATAACAGCACACTCACCCCCTTGAGCTCTTGTGTTATACAGTATCTTAGATTTAAAAGAAACACCACTCTAGCCCCGAATGGGAGTGGGTACCGTGAGACTCGGTTACGCGGCCCGTAAAACCCTAATTTGACAAAGTCTCGTGTGGACACCCACGCCAGATCAAGGTAATCACATATTGCACGCAGCTTTGGTAGGTAGTCAGGCCTCTTCGGCATCCTTAGGGCCCTCACATCCGACCGAACAGGCACTCATGGCTATGATGGCGAGTGCATCGTCAGGAAATCCCTACGAGAACTATGATACTACCGAGATTGAGCAAGATCTTATAGATCCTAACGATGGCAAGCTACCCTTCCTTAGATTATACCAGGTACTAACTATGCATTAAGTAGCGAACTTCAATGACCTTGATGATCCCCTACAATCCAACTCCGAACAAGCCCCTTTGACAGGCAACATCCAATCCCCGTCGTCTCGTAACCCTCTTCCTCAATCTTACCTCAATTCTTCTATACCAGGCGAGGATCGCCGTGCTCCTAATAACACCATTGATGAGTCAGTGTGGGAAACCTTGTCAAGAGATCTGCTGGCTGTGTGGGAAAAGATGCGGCAAGTGCTATGGCCAAAGTATTTGCTTGGGGGAATGCTCCAAAGAGGTGGAGGCATTGGCGGAGCAGAGAGAGGAGATGGTTCGACCGGAGGGCTGCGGGGAATCGCTGGAAGGTGGCCGGATGCCGACGTGGTATTGCAGGGAGGTATGAGCGAAGGCTTGCGAGACTGGGATCTGTGGTAAGCCGCCGATGCACTTAGGTCTCAACTATGGAAGAGCGTCACATTTTACTGAACCAATACACAGGGGCCCACTCATATTTTGTTTGTTGCTCAGTCTACTTCTATCATTGACTGCGTCACCGGTTCAGAAGACCATCGTATTTTCAGGCGTCTTCGCGCTTGTGTGGATTGGCGAAGCCGTTGTAACAATGCAAATTAAACTTTTGGGTGGTAACGTGTAAGTCCCTTAGAGTCTGGGTAACCGAGAACTCACTGAACGACTCTCTATAGTTCTTTCTTCCAGTCAATTTGCATCATAGGATATACGCTATTCCCGCTCGTCATCGCGGCGATGCTCAGCGCTCTACATGTCCCCGGGGTCGTACGGGTCCCGGTGTATTTAATCTTGGTCGCTTGGTCGCTAGCTGCTGGCATCAGCATTCTTGGGGGCTCTGGAGTGGTGAAGAATCGGGTTGGACTTGCAGTATACCCCTTGTTTGTATTTTACATTGGACTGGGTTGCTTGTGCTTCATCAGTTAGGATTGCCGAATGGGACATGATTTCCATCAACGTCATAATCTGTAGACATGGGGATTTTCTGATTCACAACATTGTATTCAATTCAATATTATAAGGAGGTCATGGCTTCTACAGACACACTCTTCATCTGAAAGTCTTTCAGTTTCCGCATGTGTAACTCGCACAACCCAAACGTGTTTCTGGGGATAATTCCTTCGATATATGGGAATCAGTTCTGGGAGTGGTGCTACGGTAGACTGTACGAATGTACGTGACCAAACATAAAACACGATAGATACTGTATCTTACATCTAACATCATACCAGGACTCGGTACCTCGGCCCGAAGATCCACAACCGCTATGTACGGCACTTAAGGTAAATTAAGGTACCTTACCTAAGCACGCTAAGGTAGTATATTTACTTTACTTTATACACCACCAACTGACTAGGTAGGAGTCTAGAGTCGTCCGTAAGATAGAGTAACATCCTCATGTTTTGTTACGGGCGGGGCCAAACAACTCACAACCCAATTAATTGTTATTTTTTCTCTCTTCCAGCAACTTCAAGTCAACAACATAAGCCCACCGGCATCTCTGATATTCCTCTCTCTCCCTGAAAGCTTTGCAGCGGTCGGAACGCTGCAGCATCGTAGCCTTCCTCCCTTATCAGCTTTACCTCGCAGCCGTGATTCAACCCACGCCGCCATAATCCTCATACATATTGGGAGTTCAGTCACAGTAGCACTAACCATAAGTACCTCTGGTTTCAATACCCACGCCTACAAATTTGGGTGGCTCAGCATTTGCATCTTTGCAGCATCGTATCGAGGATCCTCAATTACTTCTTCGAATCTCGTCACATAGAACATGACTACGGCTGCCTGCACTACCCAATTGTAGTTTCGCCGTTCGGATTTCACCGAGTCTCTCAATCTGGCTACGGTCGTCTCCTCCCAAATTACATGAAAAAGGGTGTCACATATCTATCATGAAGACGGAAATGACACCACAACAAGATGAGGTCGCCACAGAAAACGGCATTCCACATCCAGGCGATGCCTCCGACCCCTCGAAAACACACAACCGGTCGCTACACCCAGCTACCGATTCTACAAGTGACAACGATGCAAGCGAGAGACCAGTCCGCGAAAAGCTTAAGAAGACTTCGATCGCCTCCATACCCAAAAGCGACACAAATCATCCACGGAATGACTTTGCAGTTGAACCAGATCCTAGTACAGCAGCTGAAAATTCTGAAGAAGGTTCGTTTGGAGGCCAAAAAGTCGTGGCGGCAGGAATTGAATCTCGGGGAAGACCACTGAGAAAGCGCTCATTCGATGACTTGGAGGCAGATGAAGCCATCACCGGTGACCGACCAATTTTAGATCAGAGTGGGCATTCAAGAAAGCGGTCTAGAGATGTTCGTGTAGGCGAAGACCTTAAAGGAGATGAGCGTCTGAGGAGTGCAGATCCGGTGACAGTGCGAGAGGAGAACGAGGACGAGGCGGACAGGTTCGAGGGCAATATCAGCGGATATAGGGAAGAAAACACTGAGGGAATTACCAAAGGCCTTTCACAGTCATCACACCAAGACGTGGCTGACCAGGAGATGAGAGATACAGCCTTTAGTCCTAGGAAGAAGCGCAGCAGAGACCAACTTGACACAGAAACGCACAGAGAACAGAAGATCCCAGCAACCGAAGAAGCAAAGGCACATCGAAGATCAGAAGAGAATGACCGGGAAGGAATATTACAGAATGGCAGCGCTGCTGACCTTTCGGAAGCACAGACTGTGCCGGACAAGCAGCCAAAGTCTGTTGGTGGGACTGCCAAGCAATCAAATGAAAATGCAAGTATCTTGATTATGAATGTGCTTCTTTTCTTGTTGCTAATGGCGCTAAAGGAACAAGTTACAACCGGGGTCGAGAATATCTCTTCAAGCTCCGCTCCCAATGCTATGAGAAAAGCAAACCCTTTCTCAGCGTCCCAATCCAAACCTGGAAACAGAGACACTACAAGCCAACAGGCAGAGAAAACCGCCACCGCTTTTGCATCATCCGGTTTTGCAGCGCTGTCGTCGTCGTCTACCTCTCCGTTCGGTGCATTAAGTGCTAAAAGCACAACCTCCGTCGCTAGTCCTTTCCTCTCGGTAACGACGTCTGACATGGAAGGTCCTAGAAGTAGTGACCTGACTGGCAAAGAGCCAAAAGCGGTGGCGAACGGGGCTTTTGGATCTGCAGTAACGAGCACATTATCGGAGTTGGGTACCGTGGGATCGAAAAGCTTTGGTGCGGCTGTGACGTCGAACCTTCATACTTTCGGCGGTTCAACATTTGGAAGTGGGTTTGGAAATGCATTTGTTGCTACTTCTAAGCTTACTAGCTTCGCTGCTCCCACGGGTGATGCGAAGTGGGGTAGCAGCACTAGCGAGGTCAGGCCTTTTGGAGCTCCAGCTCAAGACGCGGATGATGAAGAGGCCAGTGGAAGTGAAGACGACGTGCAGAGCAACAAGGCAGAAGAGAATGATGAAGCTAATGGCAGGTTCCAGCAACAGGGTAGTAGGTCCACTGACATGGCTTGGTATCAAGGCCGCAAGATCACTGAACATCCTATAGTCGAAACCGGAGAGGACGGCGAAGAGACCATATTCTCGACCCCTCGCGCAGCTTTATTTCGTTTCGATGGGACTTCTTGGAAAGAGGGTGGCCGTGGTATCTTCAAGTTGAATGTAACTGCTCAGAGCCCAGATGCTGCAACAGGAGCTCAGAGGAACGGACGTTTTATTATGCGAGCGCACCAAACTTACCGAGTCCTGCTCAATGAGCCTGTCTTCAAGGAGATGTTGGTTGGGGACGCGAAGGGAAACGAACCTAAGAGCAGATCCTTCGCCTTTGCAGTGATCGAGAAGGGCAAGGCAGTTCCTCATATGATTAGGGCAAGTAATTATATGGTCTAATGAATAACAACACGAACGAAGTGCTAATCCATACCTCCCAATAGATAAGCGATGAAGCAGAGAGTAAGACGCTGTATCGCGAGGTTCGCAAGTTCCAGCAAGCAATGTAGACAAGGTCCACGCTTCGAGGAGCGCTGTCTGCTTTTAGATTTCCGGTACGTAACCAGAGATGGACGACGATGTGCGAGACTGGGAATTGGGGGAATTTCTACCGTTTCGACTGGAGAAGAAAGTTCACCAATACAAAAGTCGAAGTGCTATAGTGACGAGTGATGCCTCTCGAAATGTATGCGATGATAGACGGTGCTCTGTTTAGGATGAAGAGTTTGTATGAACGAAGATATACTACTATTTGTCTGGGCTGTGAGGTGATCCTAGACCGGCTTGGGTATTTTCATGGGGAACTTGTCGATGCTCGATCCAGACAGCCATCAAAAACCCGTGGTTTTGTGCAAATGATAACCGTTGCCCAGTGAAGACTGGTCCTTTATGTGTCGTTCCAGATTCTAACGATAGCTCTTGGTCTGTGCCACTCTCCTTGAGTTTTGTCGTTGAGTACTGACCGGCGCTAATACCATGGGTGGTAAGAGAATGGGTCATAAGTAATGCATAGAGGCACAAAGTTTTGTTTATATTGGCCATGTGCCACAGTAGCAAATTGTAGCCAACAGATGGGATACACAGTGGGACTTGGTCAAAATAAACAAAACTTTGCGTGACTTATGACCCATTCTCTTACTTTCCGTACATAATCTCCTCCACCCATCGAAAACAGCCTAGCGGCCTCCGACAAATAGCCTCGTGGGACGGGTCGAACAGTTCGCGCACGACGACAGGATTGCCAGTGCCACTTCTCCGCACCCTTTTTCTCATCGGACCATTTCTGATTCTGTCACTGCCTCAGGCATGTGGCTGTCACGATTCGATTCTCTCGCACGCTGAATGGGGGATGATTTCTTGTGTTTGCAAACGTAGACCGGTTCGAGATTGAGCAATGATGTTATGCGGTCCTGCAGAATAGTAGGTAGTCATGGGAGATATTTACTTGGACGCGACAAATTTGTACAGTACCATTTCCACGCCTATTCAGGTGAAAGAAATGTGACCCATTCCCAGATGCTCAATCCAGGGGCTCATCTTTAATCGTCATGACCTCTGTTTCCATATCTTCAGCCGCGCCCCCCGCACTACTCCCAACAACCACTCTTCTACTCCCACCCCCCTCCCGCTTCACCTCCACAACCTCCACCCTCTTTCCCCTCGCCGGCCTCACCTCCTCCGCCGCAACGACCGTCTCTATGCCCGCCGGTGCCCTCTCATCATCCGGGCCCCACGGCAGCGCATCAATATCGATCTCCCCTTCCCTTCCTAGCAAACATTTCAAGATGATCTCGCTTCCCGCTTTGCTCATCACAACGTTCTGCTCCTTGCAAATCTCGCTGCACACGCATTCCACGCATCCCTCAGAGCAATGGCAAGCCCCTACGCGCTGGCAAGCGCGCACGAGTAGCAAGTCAACAAATTCAAACGCTTTGGTTGAGATGCCTGAGCCGCCGGCACCGCCTTTGGCGTCGTAGAAGGTAAGGCGGGCGGGGCGCTTGCGCGATGTTTCTTTTTTAGCGAATTCCTTGACGGCATTTTTGCATTCTGTGCGCACATCCCCTGGCATACTGATTACAAACTGGGGCATGAGACTCATAATTGCGTGTTCTGCAGCATGGATGGCGCCTGCGACGTTTAAGCGCCGGCTATTGAGAATTTCGAGCGCAGATTTGGGGACGTCGAGCCACATGCCCTTGCTGAAGATCTCGATGGGGGGATTGTCAACTTGGACTGCGTCAAGAATGCGGCGCTTTTTGTCGACTTTGAAGAAGCCGAAGACAACGGCGCGGATCTTGATGGCACCTAAGAAGGCGCGGGAGAGTGAGTCTGGAATGCGGCGGATCGCTTCGGTTTCGATGGGGTCGATATCGGTGTAGTCGCGCTGTTGAGTGGTCCAGTCGACCTTGACAAGTGTGACTTTGGCCATTTTCTGCTCGGGTGAAAATTCCTTGACGAGGTAGCTATAGCCTTGATGGAGGAATATGCCGCCCTCATATATGGTAAAGAATGCGCGGGATGGTTCAACTTCTTCCAGGACGATATTGCGGCCGTTAGTGATGTCTATGACGGCGAAGTGCCCGTCTTCGGTATCGCGGATGGCGACGCATTTGGATGGTTGAGGACGGAAACGTTCATTGCAGTGGTAGAAGCCTAGGGGATCTTTGACCATACGTTCTTCAGCGATTTCTGGTAATTGCTTGCCGAAGTAGACTTTGTCTTCGTCAGGGCGGACAGGCATTTCGAAGGCAGCACATTGGATATGGCCTTCTAGAACTAACATGTTTTGCAAGTCGACCTGCAGCTCGCAATTCTGTTTTGTGAAGATCTCGTCCGGGTTGTCCATGTAATACTGGTCCGTTGCAAAGCAATCTCCAACGAGCACAGACAGTGAGTCCTTGTTCCGTCGCCCAGCTCGCCCGCTCTGTTGTCGAAGGTTGGCAATGTTATAGGGAAACCCTACAGTGATCACTGCATCGAGCGACCCTATGTCGACACCTAGCTCTAGAGCGTTCGTCGCAATGATACCCATGAGCTTTCCCTCGAACATTTCTTTCTCAATCTTTCGCCTGTCCTGCGGGGCATAGCCTCCACGATAGCCCATGACACGAGTGGCTAGGTCATTCCTCTCCAGATTGGCAGCTTCATTGCGCACAGCAGTAATAAGAACCTCGCATTGCTTCCGCACCCGGCAAAAAGCAATGACCCGTACGCCGCGCAGAATGAGCTGGCAGAAGAGCTTCGCAGTTTCAGCCATAGCATCGCCTCTGCCTGAAGAAGGGTCCTTGGGATCTTTGAAAGGTGTATTCCAGCATAGAAATTCCTTCCGTCCCGAAGGTGACCCATCAAAATCCGTCAGCTTGATTTTATCTACGCCAAATATTGTCCTCATGTGCTCCTCAGGGTTCGCAACTGTAGCCGAACAGGAAACAAATTTGACATGGCGGTTTCCCACCGCTGCGCATATTCTCCTTAGCCTTCGCATGATGAATGCAACGTGAGAGCCAAAAAGTCCGTTGTAGACATGGAGCTCGTCCACAACGACGAATTTAAGATTCTGTAGGAATGTCCGCCATTTGTCTTCCTGAGGTAGGATAGTGATGTGTAGCATATCTGGATTCGTGAAGATGATCCTGCCCTCATCTCGTATAAGATGGCGGTCAGACATTGCCGTATCCCCGTCAAACGTCTCGACAACCAAGTTCTCCAGGCCAGGCATAAGCTTCAAGAGCTCCCGCATACTCCGTCTTTGGTCCTGTGCTAGCGCTTTGGTAGGAAAGATATACATGCCTCGACTATTCGAATCAAGCTCAAGTTCATGAAGCATAGGTACTTGGTAAATCAATGATTTCCCTGAGCTCGTAGAAGTGGCCACTATAACGTTATAGCCATCATAAAGATTGTTAATGGCCTCAGCTTGATGCGAATAGATTTGGGTGATGCCACGAGTATTGTAGAGCGCATTGACTAGATTTTGGGACAGCTGAAACTTCAAGTCACCATAAATAGGGGGTTGAGGATCGAAAACTCGATGCCCGTCTGGTACGATTTGGCCGGTATACCACTCCATAGCCTTGATCCCGGCGATTATCTCCGCAATAGATTTGCGTTCGGTAGGAATAGATGACGGCGGCCTCACTCCTTCTGGGGCCGGTGTATTTGCTCTACTATTTGATGGTACGGGCACGTAGATATTCGCCTTTTCACGGATCGTTTCCATGGCGTCAATGTTGTCGGCGGCGCATTGATTCAGGAAAGCATTGACAGCAGAGGTAAACTTGGTATTCCTCTTCTCTATAAGCTTCATCATCTGCTTCTGGCTATAGACTGGCATTTTCAGATCTTCCTCCCTTAGTTTCTTGACTGGTTTCATAGGTTCCCCCGTTTTCGCGTTGACAACCTGACGCTTCAAGTCCCCATCGATGAACTCAAACAGCAATAATTCCTTGCTCTTCCCATTATGTGTGCCGTGGGTGTCGTTATCTTCCCTCGATAGTTCCAGCGATCGGATATCTTTCGCTCTCCCACCCTTGATCCCATCTTCTTCTCCAAGAATCGCGACTTGTAAGCTCGCCTCGTCAACGTAGGCAAAGTTCACGGCTCTCGGTACCAAAGCTTTAATCTGCGCCACGTCTCGTATCAGTAGTTCGCGTTGAATATGCCCTTCGACTGCCTTTTTGAGGTTTTCAAAAGTTGTTGCTAGATGCTTACGAGTGCAGCAGAATGTATACACTAGGTTAAGGGCACGATGTGTCTGGGCAAGCTTGGTGAAGTGTTCGGGCCATGTAATCGTAGTCTCGACGATTGTAGAGGACTCTCGGCGCAGTAGGGGCGGTTTCGATTTTCCAGCATTCGTATTCGTAGTTCGACAAAGCTTCTTTCCCCCATCGTGGGTTTTAGTAGGAACCGTCGTGCCGTTGGCGACAGGAATTTCTTCCCTAGCTTCTTCAGGATCCTCGATCGTGGTATTACGCTTTCTCTTACGCACATTCTGGTTCGGGGCCGTCGGGGCTTGTAGTATTACCATGGTGGTCTATGCCCACGACTACCTGGAGTGGATCAGACTCACATCGCGGTTGCTGAACTGTACTTTTACAATCATAGAGCTTCGGTGATGTAGTTAGACGACGCGCCATGATGCGCTAATAATCATTACGCTACCTCGCTACTCCGTATTACCGCATTAATTGGTATAAGATATGGCTCTAGTGTAAGGGATGTTTTGCGTATTGAGATATGGTTCTTTTTGATCTGTGGCTGAACACCATGGGGGGGTGTTTATTGGTCTGTAAGATATGGGGTTTTTACTTGAACCAAAGATACCGTTAATAGGTGAATAATGTCACTTATCTCTAAGCAAAACCCCTCGTCGGCGCTGGGAAACTGATTAGTCATGAGCAATATATAGTTCTAGTTGGACCAAATCCAACAGGAATCGTATAAGATTACAGCCTTGTATATCAATTAATGCGGTACGTAGAAAAGGCTCCCAGCGTGCCCAGGTACCTTAAGCTTCGACATCTGCTGGCTTTTACGTTGCGTATGCGTAGTCCAGTGTTTCATTCGTACAGAGCATTGTGCGGGCTCAAGAGGTGCAGATCTATCCAAAGCGTCCATTTTCACTGATCCAACGAAGACAGCCGGAGCAGGTCTCCTAGTCCGATTGCTCCATGTTTCATCGCCGCGCCTTGCGGAAGCTTTCTGTTGCGAATGTAGTCTTGCTAATACTGTTTTTGCTGTTCTGTCCAAAGCCAAAAAGTCATTATCCGGAAGTAAGGTAGCGGCCAGCGAGTGTGACTCCATGCCAAATTACGCTATTACCAGACCCAGTCTCTTCCTTAGGGAGTTGCGCCACCCTGGTCACCACTAACGCTCATCGTCGCGAAAAGAGCCTTTACAGTGCGTAGGTCTTCGGCTTTGGGCGGATTGGGGCTTTGGGGCGTCCGATTCTCAACAATAGATCGAATGCTACGGATGATGGGCGAGAAGCCTTCGCCTTCTGGGAGCCACCAAGAGACTACGTCAGGTATATTCCATAGTTCGGCCAATTTGTTCCGAAAGCTAGGGGCAAGGATGTACCTAAGCATAAAATTAATTATATTGGGTAGAATGTGGGTGACATTCTCTGCGAGAATGGAGGTATCTATCCTACCCTTTACCCTCTATCATTGCCATCTTCCTCCGACACCACATTGCATGTCTCTGATCCCTAGGAAGGAAGAGAGCTGCAATGCTAAGACTAGCTTGTGCTCTGAGAACAGACCCAGGAGGGCCCTCGGCCCAATATTCGACAGCTTCGAACAATCTACACAACTCCAATGCCATTCTCCCAAGTTCAGGAGGCGATGGCTGCTTGAGCATGATGGCAGTCTGGTATTTGTGCATGATGTCAAGGGCGATCCAGTCCATCAGCATAAAATTTATGGTCCATAATGCTCCTTTGTAAAGTCCACGGCGCAGGTAAGGGTCGACGACGTCTTCGAGGTCTTTTTCTAGTGGTACTTCGAAAGATTGGACTAGGTATCTCTCATTGGCGATCAGCGGGTCAAGATCTTGTCTCCACGTCCGTAAGCGTTCAGTGATTAAGTTGTTCTCTTTAGTGAAGTCCTCCACTGATATCTTACCTCGCGGCAACCTTGAAAAGAGCCAAGCCATATCCATAGCCAGTACACGGTAACTTGATATTGCTGCCTCGATCTTGCAGTCTATGTTGCTTGGGTCCTTTCGCGATTGCACTTGGTAATAGCTCTCGTTTGCGCAGAACCATTCCCTCCCAAGTACGGTTTCATACCCTGACATTAGCCCGGCGAAAAGGTCGAATCGAGAGTACCACGCAAGAATCTTCCTGCGAACTTCTACGTTCATGATAGAACTAACGTTATAAAGTTCTATAAGCATTGCGTAAGCTGCCTTCTGATGCCCAAGTACATTTATCCAGTCGCCTAGATATTCCTGCAATTTGTTAGTATGAGGCAATGAAAAAATACTTTGACGCACCTCGAAAGTAGCAAGCTGCAGTATTGTCATCAAAGTCGCGTCAGTGTACTTGTCGCCATTAGCTAGAGATCTCCGCAACAGTTTGATAGCCCTGTTATAGTAACATAAGAAGTTCTGAATGTTGCTATCGTTATTTTGCAGAGCTGAATGAAAAGCAGCGAAACCAACGACAGCGAATCGCAGAGGTTCGTAGGATAACGCATGTTCTAGCAAAGTATGGTGTATGAAGAAATTGGCTTCGTGCTTGAAGAAGTAGTGATGAGATGTGAGATAATTCTGATGGTATGTTAAATGAGCCTGGTGGTCGAGGGGCAGGCGTGACCATTGCGAATCATCTAACGAGCCTTCTGTCAATACTGAAGGAGACGTCTGCAGATGTCCAGGACTGGCCGATGCAGTATGCGATTTTGTGGTAGTACCGGAATCTCCAATTGACAGAGATGCATTCGCGAGTGGAATTCGATCACGTTTTTCGGCGGGCCATTGATTACACTGAAACGAAGAATTGCCTGCTAACTCTGATGCGATACTGTCGCGGATGCTGCGAACTTCTTCGCTCGTGGAGATAGGCGTTCGGACCTGCGTCATAGACTGCTGCTCCTTTGAGGGAAGCGTTTCTGCTTTCACCTCTTCATCGTCGTATTCATCGGAAGATGATCCGCTGTTTTGTTTGCTTGCTCGACGCTGACCTAATTTGGATATACTTTTTGAACGTGGCTGAGGATATTCACATTCTCTGGAGCCTTTCCTGCACCCTATATACAAGTCTCAGAGTTAGTCTAAATTCGGATAGACACGCCCATGGGTAAAACACACGGTCGCATACAGGGCGTAGCTCATCACACTGGATGATATATCAGGTCAGTAAAACTCCTGTTGCCTTGGCATTTTCGAAGATAGCTACCTTGACCCTTCTGGCTCGACATGTAAAGCAGCCACTTCTTGTTCTCCGATGCTTTGCGTGACCACTTCCAGATCTTGGGTGAAAGCGGACTTTGGCATGACTTTTACCATTGGTCATGGCAATTTCACTGTTATAGTTGAACCACAAATTCACACCAGTCGAAGACGTCTTTCGCATCTCAGCAGGCAGACTGCCATAACCCCGAGAAAGTGAAGACGGTTGAATAACGTCGTCCTGTATGGCTGATTTCAGCTGATCTTTCCCGCTCGTCATGCCAGCCACGTAGTATTCTGGAGTCAGCTTGGGTTATGGGATGTCTCTGTATTGTGGCAGGTGAGCTCTCAATTCTAAAGGAAACCGAAGGCTTGATTTTTAATGGACATGTTTTAATGAATAGGCATCGAGGGCCTTGGAACAATCGAGGGGAGAGTGTAGGATGAATGAACACAATGGTCGAAGGAATATAGATTGTTGCAATGAAGCTGGCCTTGTTGGAACATTGCTTGCGAAATGGCCAATCTATAGGTATTTAAGCTCCTTTCAACCGTGACATGGCTTCGACATCAAGTGTGGGTGCTAGAATTCCTGCACGAGGTGATTCGAAAGCGTGTATTACCTCACTCAAGTTTCACGGTTTACCGCTGTGATGCCATGCCACATTAAACAAGAGGCGCTTCAGCTCCGTTATTTCATGTTGGATTCTTGATTGCTTCGCTCGAGCAGTAAGAATTGCCGGGCTTGGGGGCTGCTGAATTTGACGGCTAGAGTGAAGAGTACTCGTACCGTACCTTGTTCCCGGTGCTGGTCGTCGTAGTACCGTACCTTGCTACCTATATAGATTATACAATCAGCATACGTACAGATCCGGCAATACTAAAAATCCAGATCTGATAGGTCACCACTCACCAGTCAACGTCCAGTCTTTCTTACAGCTGACTAAAGCAGGTACTGTACTTACCTTACCTTATCTACCCAGGCGCTGAGATGTAAGCGTGTGGAAGACTTTTTTCCCCTCGGGATTGCGGCTGAGACGTCCTCGGGCCAAGTCCGCGGGCTTCTTCTTAATGCACTGATCAGTATGAGCCGTTCAACCGCTATCTTCAAGATGCTCATCAACTGGGCTGGCGGGCCTGTATAACTCAAAAGGCACAACCGGACGGGATTGCGCACGCCTACATCTGTTGTATCAAGGGGGAAACAAAAGAGAAACAGAGGACCCTCAGGGCCATGCAGGCTGCAGGCCCAAAGTCAGCCCCAGGCGTTCCCATCTGAAATATCCTGAAAGGTGCGGCGGCCTGTATATATCAACCCCTCAACCTCGGACAATGGCGGTTTCTATGGCGATTCTGAAGCACCTGTTTCTGTTGTGCATTCTGTACGTGCTGATTAATATCTTTGGCTTGGACCTACCTAGTAGCCGGGAGACTCTTCAATGTGCCAGTGTTGTAGGGTACGCCACAGACGCTTCGGTGTCTTGATCTTTTCCCGCATTACTTGTTCACATACGTGTGTAACGCGTGTCCCACAATCAACGGACAATATCATATCGATGACAGTGGGTAATTCTTTTACTACCTCCCAGTATCATCAAACTCGAGCAGTTGCCATTGGGCAGCATGAGCATAAATATATGCTTTCAGAGGCACTTCTTCTCAACGAAAACCATAAGTCTGGGTTTTTCACAAGACTGCATAAGTCTTCAAATCTGTTATACCTATTAAGCAGGCGCCAGTCGCTAGGACTTGCTTTATTTACTACTATACTACGGCAGTTTGAGCGCTCATTGTCCCGAGATGTTTGAGGTATGTTCTGAAACGGTCAACCCGCCTGACCACCAATCTCTAAGGAGTTGAAGTACTGCATCGTAGCTCCTCTGTTTCCGCCCTTCCCCCTTGCGTTACTGAACGCTTGCTTCGCCTTTGAAATAGCTACTTGCCGATTAGCCACACATCGGTCGTGTCCTAGTTTGGCTTGTATATGCTCTCCTTTGACCCCCGGTACTGCAGAAACCGGCGTGCGCGAAGTTTCTTCCTCGCTGAAATCTCCGTCGGCCTGGGAAGGCAAAGGTACAACCCAGAGGTCTGCAATCCACAAAGCTACCATGCCTTGGAGACGCCATAGCCTCGAGTCATCGGAGTACGGCGGAGATACTAAAAGCTCGTTGATTCGGGAAGCAATCTCGTCGCCACGCTGCAACGTGTCATCGCGAATACCGGCCATTTGATGACGCCTGCGAAGATTTAGTAGCGGCGACGGACTTGCGCTCTCGTCGGAGCTTGTTTCTGTCCTGTCATCTACAGTGCCTCTTGCAGCTTTTTCGATGCTCTTGATTGCATTCTTATATTGGTCCTGCACGATACATAACCATAGCCCGAACATGGCAGGATAAAAATCCAACGCACTTGTGGCGGTGGGAAAGGCCTTGCGATAGGGATATTGAAGTACCAGTCTCTCGTAATAATCTTTGGCATTTATAAAACCTTCTCTGCTGAACCATTGCCCGGCAATTTCAATCCCTGACGTTCCCTCTCCACCATAACCCCCCTCTAGTGAGTGTGTATTACGCTTCAGTAGGATTTCGGCACCTAATCCCCATCGATCATTCTTTCTAATATCCATTCCATGACCATTCTGCTCAGATCGGAGGAGCATTCCCCATGCTCTACCAGCACGAAGGAAATCGCATTCAAGGACACATCTATGTAAAATAGTCGTTATGTTGTCGAGATGCTTTTGCCGCAAGCCAAGCTTTTCGGCTTTTCCTCTTGCTGTCAATTGCCTAAGAGGAGGCAATTTTGTTCGAAGCAAAGGTGGCTTCAGTGTTGGGAGCTCAGCTTCAACGATAGCTTTGGTGTCAAGCGAGGTACATATTGTGGCCATGTGATACGAGGCATGGGGAAACTTGAAACCGGGTAACTCTGCATCGAAAGATTGCCCTGCCGCCTGGTATTGAACTGCGGTTTCCCGCCTTACAGTAGCAGGCGCAGCTGTCGGCGAAAATCCAGAAGTAATAGACCCACTAATCGAGGATCCCCGTTTCCTAAAGCCCGGGCGAACTTCGACTTCCGAGTTCGTAGACTCATCCTCTGAGCTGCTTCCATCTCCTTGCCGTTTTTTTGAAGAACGATGATCATCTGGTCGAAGGGGCGGCTTGAACGCCGGTGTGAAATATGACGCAGAAGACATGGTGGCTCAGAGATGAAGCACGTAAATAGTAAAGGCTGCTAGCAGATACCCACTGAGAGGACTCGGCGGTAATCAGCCTGTTCGAGTCCAGGCATCGCCGGCATACGTTCAACAGAGCTGAAGCGCTTACATCGATTTCAGAAGCATAAACAGTAAACATCTGGAGCTTGCTTGAGTTTTCATTCGGTATGAGACAGTGTACGGGTTCAAAACACGTTCTTCAAGAAGTCAAAGTTTCTACCGTGCCTAAAACTTCTGTGCATTTTGTAGGATAGGACTTGTGTGAATATGTAAAGGGAAGGTATTAAAAGCAATGGAATCCTTCTTGGTATTCCAAGACTAATGACATCGACTTTTCATACCTAAGTTTTCCACGTTTCCTTGCTCGTTGGTGATCTACCACAGTACGGAGGTAGTAGCTCAGTAGTCAGACATCTCACAAAGAGGCGGCGGTTCCGCGATCTACCGCTTGCCTTGTGCAGCCTTACAGGTTTTGGTTCACAGATGCAACTGCATCTTCATCTGTTTGCTGACCACGACCAGCACATCTCACCAGGACAAGTTTCACATGCAATCCCGGCCGTCGCGCCTACCCGACCTTGACTCTGAGCTACATCTTCCGACTCAGGTCTCATTATATCTTCCACGATCCACACACCTTATCTGGACCGCCTCTTGGAGCCACTCTTTCTATAGAGCAATCTAGAACAGACTCAGCTGGCACTCTTTTCAAACAAGCAGTTTCCCAGTCTTCCACGCCAATGCTCCTCTGATATCAACATGATATAACGCAGTACACTTCAACTGCACTCGTCCTCCGGCCCCATAACAAAGGCCCCCACCATGGGCCAAAGTGCTTCGTCCCAGCGTGAACGCGAAGCATTTCTGCACCGCGACTCTAGGCGGTTCTCACAGCTCGTTCAAGATCGAGGAAGTAGAAGTACTCTACAGACGAGGGTGCGAGCTACAGGGCAGGGACAAATGGACCAGCCTTCGTCCCTACCGTCAGCCGGACTTGCTCAGCAGCAGGATGCACAATCCACACGGCCGTTTGCAACATTTAGTCGACAGATTTCTGCTCAGTCTATCCCGGTTAGGGGAAATCTAAGTAATAGTGGCGATACTTTAACGCGTGATCAGATCTTTTACGAGCAGCAAGAAGAAAGGCCTCTGGTTCACATGGAGGATCTAGGCATGCGTGACGCGCCTATTACACACATCACCGCATCGCCAATGCCTAGACGATCTTCGGTTATATCCAGATTGAGCTCAAGGCTCCTACCACGTTATTCCAGTGTTGGGTCGTCTAATACCGATCAAGAAGGTTATGGAGAAGGTCGCACGCTGCGGCGAAGATTGTCAGATAGGCTTCCCTCAGGGGCCACTGAAGACTCAGGACCACGCAACAACCACCGTTTTTCAATGCTTGGATCACTATCTCCGGGCTCTTCTACGTCATTAAGAACAAGACGGCGAAGAGAGCTCGCGCCTATATCCCGACCATTCCCCTTGGTATTAGATGGATCATTACCTTCGACTGGCTACACGGTAACATCAACGCAAGGCCCGGCACTGGAAGAAATTGCTGAACCTCGACGAATCTTGCCGTCTAGTCTCACACCTTCGTCGGTGCGAAGTTCTCGCATGTCCAGAGTTCGCCGATCACTATCGATACCCATTGAAAACCTCCTTTCTACGAGCCGTGAACAGGTCACCCGAGATCAGGGCAATCAGACTTCACCTCGCCGCCCCACAACAGTGATCGTGGCTGATAACACTGACTATCTACTTCCCCCTCTAGCTGCAACAGATACTAGCATCGACTTAAACGGTCCCGCAATTGACTCTTTGCTTCCCAATAATCGAGATCAGAGAACCCAAGCTGTTCCCGCCGTAGTCGAGTCTCCCGAACGTCCTGCGGCTCGATCGGAGGGCTCCAGTTGGGCAGAGCGCTGGGCAGACCGTGGATCTGGAGGAAGACGTGAGCCTCGGCGGATGCCCAACATGCTCAGAGGAAGATCAAGTAGGTTGATCAGGAGAGACGACGAAGGCCCTCTGCCTCGGATACTACACTTAGCTGCTGCAGCGATTGCTGCTCAGCTTTCAGGAACTCCAGAGCAAGCCATTACTAACATGCAAGCTGTTGGTGCTGATGGTCTTGATGGAAGTCTTAATACCCTTTTTCGGACTCTACAGCAAGCTACAGCCTCAACGGGTGATGTACGCACTCTTGAAGGTGGCAACGACCCTACGCGACCTGCTGGTACGCTTCCGCCTTTGAACTTTCTGCGAGTTTTTCGTTTTGTCAACACAACGCCAGGTAGTGGTGGTGCAAGCAGTGCCGCATCAGCTACCGAGAGATTGGCATCCCGCGCCAGAGCCGACGAGCGACCCTCTACCACCGATGACCATCTCGATGGATCTGACGGTAGGACTGTCACGCTCGTGGTTGTCGGCGTCCGCTCCGTACCTTCAGATCATGTGGTCCATGAAGATGCAGCGAATGCAGACCCGAGTTTAGATGCTTTGTTGAGTTTACCTGTGGCGCCATCCAACAATCTCCTGAGAGGTGGAGGTGGAGGACTACTTCGACATGCCGATGGAAGGTCGAGGTTTGCTCACCGCCGACGTGCTTCGATGGGAGGCGTTAATACATTTCCTGCAAATTATGATAGCCAGCGCCACCAGCGTATGCTCAATTCAAGCCGTCAAGGTTCTGCAGAAGCAACGCCCATTTCTCACTCCGGTGTGCCAAACGCGATGTCAGAGTCTCCTCCCGGACCACACCCTCCACCCTCTACGCCTGCAGATCCAGGTCTTTCTGCTTTCTCGTCTGGGACAACAACTCCAAATCGACGCCCGTCTTCCGCATCTGCTGCGCAACATCCACCGCTTCCAACTCGTGATATTGCCACGCAGCATCTACGTGAAGCAGGTATTCTAACTCCCGAAGATCAAGCCACACGCTCGGTCCAACAACGGCGCCGAAGTGACTCGGAATTCGCACGCCACCGAGACCTCGGGGCCGGTGCCGCACGACGAAATGGTGTAGTGGAACCTGATGACGTTGAGCCTGATGAAACTCCGTCACAAGGGAGTCGTAGTTGGCTGATTTACGTGGTTGGCACAAATCTTTCAGAGGATCATCCTGCTTTTGCGGCACCGAGTCTCTTTACAGACGTAAGTGCCCCAACATTCGACTGTACCCGTGAAAGCCAATGTGCTAATTCCTGTTGGCCACCAGAACCCCACGTACGAGGATATGATGTTACTGTCAGCACTTCTGGGACCTGCGAAGCCACCTGTTGCTAGTCGCGAGGACGTTGCATCGGCTCAAGGCATCTACCGTGTCCAGAGATCTATAGATATGCTCCTTGCGTATGCTACCCAGGGTATCGGCCACATCCAGATAGCTCCTGGCGAGCGGTGTCTGGTCTGTCTTTGCGACTACGAGCCTGACGAGGAGTTACGAAAGTTAGCGAAATGCAGTCATCTCTTCCATCGTGAATGCATTGACGAGGTATGTTCCTTAGTATTCCTAGTTCATTGTTAGATCTGAGGCTGATGTCTAAAATCTCTAGTGGTTGACCACCGGACGCAATTCCTGTCCGCTGTGTAGAGGGCAAGGTGTTGACGAGAAGAGCACACCCCGTCCCGATGCCACACAACCATCTTCTGCTGCAGCCTCGAGCTCAACATCATGATTTCCATGGTTTTAGAACGGGAGCATGTTTGCTAGGTGATGGCAACTCTCCCCTAACCAGCCGTCGGAATGGCAATCCCATATCCTAAGCCTTCAATGTACAAGGCTATTTTCCCTAATCTGCGATGAATAACAGGACACCTTCATGCGATCAAGATTGTATCTCATTCTTTATTCGGGTTTGATTCCCACAGCGAACGGAATGCATTAGGGCGGTGCCAGTGGCGCTTTGGCATAGGCGCATCACGGTCGCTTCGCAGGCGTCAGTACATGCCAGAGGGGCTGGGGTACGATACGTCTTTACTTTATGATAGACGATAGGTAGCTTTCAAATACTGGCTTTTTGCGTATCTTCACGGTAACAGGAGGCTGATATGCAACGGAAGTTTAGCTGACCAGACTGTCTGCCGTTTCACAAGTACACGTTGTTGCATGTGGCGGGTTCTCTACGCTATTCGTCTTTTCGATCCTCCCGTCCCTATTTTCAAACCATGCCACGAAGTGATTTTCGTTTTTCTTGACGAACGGCGGTTTATCTTAGCCTACAACATATAATAGTGACTCGTCCGAGTCCCCGGCGTATAAAGATGTTCCAATTCCTGACAATTCAATCTAAGCCGCTCAGTGCTAAGAGGAAATCCCTTCGAAGGACCAGGTTCTAGTAAATGGGTGGCGTTATGGCACTGTTAAGATTACTTACTGGGGCTGCTATGTCATGGGGCGTCTTGTCCACAACATCTGTGCAGAAGCATTCCTACTGTGTACTACCTCCCTTGGATTTGATGGATGCTTTCCTCTAGTACATGTCACTAACGCGGACCCAATGTTGCAAGAGCAATGCTGTTCTTTCCTCATTTCGTTGTCTCGTGTACTGGGGCACGTCTGTTCCTCCCCCGAAGATTTGGGCGGCATACAATGGAGCCCTGGATGGGGCAGCCACACTCGAGGATCAGAAACTGCTCGGAGACTTAGATAGTTATCGCACCACCATGCTATGAGCCCGACACGCGGGCGCGATAGAAACGAAGGAAAGATCACTATGGCTCTCAGTATGTCGCTGAAAAGTCTAATCAATATAGAACACTCCGTTGAAAAAGAGCCAATTCAAACACTGACAGAAAGACCGTGTGACACTTCCAAGAACATATATCCGAGAATTAATACTGACTGATAAATGGATCAGTATAATGTGTTTTTCTTCTGTAAATATTTCGCCTCCTAATTTTATCGATGTGACTGCTCAATGGGAAGATACAAAGGATGATTTTGACCAAATTACATGTAATTTAGCATACACACAGCGCCTAGATAGTGCCATAGCCATAGGCTGCACGCACTTAATGAAGAAATAAAAAAATTCCATATTCGCCTTCTACTACGACGGTTCGTTATGAATTTGTCGACAATTCGACCAATCGAAAAATCGAATTCAGTTCTCACACTTCGAGAATTTAACATTTCAACTATTCGTTTCTTCATCTTTTCACTGTCTCTCCTTTGGTTCACAGTGATAATATATACGGTATAACATGATAAGAAGATAGACTGCTTTACAAACCGTTCTTTTGATCCTTGATTTTCGAAAACTCGTTTCTCCGTAACGAACCGTCGTACATACGCTACATTTTCATCACGGCGAGACTCAACCGCTTTTTCAAGCTAGACAATAGCCGTTGTGCACCGTATCTCAGACTAAGTGATAGACCTAGTTGAAAACCTGCTTTGTTAACAATACGAAGTTGCAACTGCTTGGTTCCACAATGCTCTGCTCTCTCAAGTACTCGGCAAGTGTACTCATCCGCTTGTGTTCGATCTTTTCAAGTATCCCCTACAGATCAATTAGTCCAGCTTCAAAAGGAGACCCATCTTCAAGGCAACAAGACATCGGAAATTCTCCGTCCCAACCAACTTAAAAATATAGAATGTCCAGCCTTACCTGGGAGATCATTGACGGCATCGTGTGCCAAGTCACCCTACTCGTGGCTTTTACCTGCCCAGGATTGTCTTGAACGACTACTAGGACTCGCCTGCTGCACCATTCGCTCTGAGGAACCCACACGGTCTGTTCACTGCCTGTCAGCTGGGGGATCGCGTTCCCCAGTATTTGCTTTGGCTCTTGATAACCAAGGACGTCGTCGGCTTTGTCGTCGGCTTTGCACGAGCATGCAGGCCGAACTTGGTCTCTGGACCAATTCATTCTGTACCAGCATACATGCCGAACTCGAGCCCTGCAACGGAGAGAAAAGAAAAGACCACTGATGCTTTCCGAGAGTGCTAGTCTCAGGACGGGTCTATACTGTGTATTGGAATTAGTTGCATTCTATAACTTGAAAGATATACCTAATAGGCGGTTGACAGCTAGCTTCTCAGTAGTATTTTGATGCCAATATTAATATGTTTAATCACCATCTAACTCTCAATCTTCATGCTCCAATTCTCCGCAGTGTGTTCACGATCTGTCTGATCGTTACAAGCTGGCGCTAAAGAGATCAATCCAATTCCTTAAACCTGACCACGTTCGGGCCTCATTCACCACAGTAATTTCGACCTTTTCACACTTGAATAGGGTGCCCCGGGTGCCTTGCCCTTGCTTGGCTTGCGCCAACCAACGATCCCCCCTCCAACCCCATACAAATGTGAGAAAGCAACACCCAAGCTCCACCCAAACACCTTATCAATGCATTGACTTCCTCCCTTGTAGACATACCATACTCTACTCGTGCTCAGGGTGCATGCTCCGGCCTGAGCTGGCTATTTTGTGGCTTTATGAGGGGATGCCATTGTGCCAGGAAGGTTATGGCTACAGTGTAGAATATAATGTCAGCACATACTTTTTCACCTTGAGTGGCCCAGCTCGCTCCATGTTTGATGAAAGCGATCAAGGAGGGTTGGTGCACCAAAGAACTTACCCCACATGATATAGCAACTTGCGAAGCTCAGGATCAAGCTACTGCGCCAGACACTGCAAGCCAACATCTCTAAGTCAGCTCTCCTCATAAGTGTCCCTCGTATACTACCGGGTCCAAAGCCTTCAAATTCAGGCCCATGTGGAGGCAGGTGATAACGTACGTCTGGTTATCTCCTTTCGGCGAAAAGAAGTAGGCTAAGAGGGAGGCAACAACGACAAAGACGAGGCCGACGATTATGCTTGCGCTGGAAAAGGTCAGTTAGCCGATGTCAAGAGGATCCGAAGCTGTAGTTCAGTGGAACTTGCCCGTTGGCCATAGTGCGTAGATGGTGGAGCTTGCTGGTAAAGCTGGCGGTCTATTTCATCTGGATTTACGCTGCAGCAGTTGATGAGGTCGATGACATCCCGCCGTTTCCTAACCTTACAGCTGGCGTAATATAACCAAATAGCCTGGTATTGTCACATAGTGAATCCAGAGACTAAGGTATGGTAATTCGAATCATCCACTACTTATCATAAAGACATTATACAAGGGCCAAGATTGCTATTTTACACACTTGCTGTAGTACGCTACAGCAACAACTTACACGCATCACCCCATGTAGACTATCCATTACAGTTTCGCACCCTTTCCATCTGTCATTAACTCCGCCCCTGCCACGGCAATACAGAGCTTCCCAGTCTCCACGACCTTCGTCTGGAAGATCACCTTTGAGCCTTCTTTCCACATCTCTGTCCTTAACTTCTGACCTGGAAGTACTGTTCCCGCAAATCTTACCTTGATATTTTTGAACGGCCCATAAGTCTGATACACATGCTTTCCGCTGATACCGAAGAAGCACAATCCGTGCAAGATCGGAGTCTTGAAGCCACCGACTTTGGAGAACTCCGGATCGATGTGAAGAGGATTTCTGTCGCCGTTGAGGCGGTATAGCGCCGCTTGCTCTTCAGTCGTGGCTTCCTCAACAATAGCATCTGGTTGACGTTTTGGTGGCTGATGCACCGCTGTTGCTGCACCCCGATTTGACCCCTTGCTCGAACCACCGAAGCCTCCACTTCCGCGGATGAAAGCAGACATCTCGTTGTAGAAGACGTCTTGGCCTGTAGCTGCGTCTTTGGTCGTGGTTCCTGATACCATTATGGCGGCGTTTCCTTTGTCTACCACTTCAACCAGCTTGGGATAGCTGACCAGCTTTGCGTTTGTGGGAATTGGGAACTTGCGGATTTCGAGGTACTGTTCGCCGTGGAGAAGCATCATAGGCGAGAAGTTGGGTAGAATGTCGTCCATGTTGAAGGGAGTAGAGGCGCCAAAGAATGGAATGACACCAAAGGTAGGAAGCGCTTGGAAAGAATCCGAGTTTTCATACACTAGAGGAAGTTCCGTACGCTTGGCACCGACACTGAGGTTGTATAGTATGACATCCTTGTCATCATATAAGAACTCTGTGCCCTCGGCTTGCATCTTCTTGGCTTTTTCAATGTTGTCCAGGATTTCCCGATTGGCATTGTCCGCCGACTTTCCAGCAGATCCGCCGCTTTTGTTCTGCATGTTGTTCATTATACTTTTCAAGCCATCCTGGCTATCCTCTGGATTATCGGCCCTACCGTCATCGAAGTTGACGATATCTTTCCACGTCTTCAATACGGCCTCCGGGGTCAATTTGACGTCAATAGGGAAGCCGTGGCCTCCACTCCTCTGCCATCTTGTCCGAGCATGCCAGCCGCTGCCAACCTCGAATAGGCCACCCGTTGGAGGATTTGGTACTTTGTCTGAGCTCAGTGCCACGACAAGCGGGGCTACTTGCTCAGGCTGGAAGGCCTGAACCATCTCTTCCGGCATGATACTTCGTGTCATGTTTGTGCCTGCATTGGGTGCAATCGTATTGACATAAATGTTATATTTCGCACCCTCACGGGCAAGAGCTCTCGAGAAACCTAATATGCCGAGTTTCTAGAAAAAATTAGCGAAAATGTGTCTAGTAGAGCATTGTGTGAGATAATACCGCTGCAGCGTAGTTTGCTTGACCAAAGTTACCGTATATACCACTCGTACTTGTCGTGTTAACTACCCGTCCATATTTCTGTTTCAAGAAGTATGGCCATGCAGCTTTGGTTACCTTATATGTTCCACGGAGATGGACAGCAATGACTTGATCCCACATATGATCCTCCATATTATTGAATGCCTTATCCCTCAGTATTCCAGCGTTGTTGATCACGATGTCAATACGGCCAAACGCATCTATGGCCGCTTTGACAACAGCGTCACCATCTTCTGCGGAGGCCTTGTGGCCTACGGCTTTTCCGCCTAATTTCTGGATTTCTTGGACCACATCATCAGGGTTCACTAGATCATTGACCACAACGGAGGCGCCGTGCTTTGCGAACAGCAAAGCGTATGAACGACCAAGCCTGCAGTAGTTAGCATCGTAGGACCAAATCTTACCACGGGAGGACCTTTACCCTGCCCCGGCACCGGTTATCAGCGTAACTTTTCCAGTGAAGTCGAGCTTCTCCCCGGTGTCATTATCACCCAGCTTCTGTGCCTCCTCTAGTAAGCTCATAAAGTCTGCTACACCAGTGGGATAACTCGGCTCCGAGAAATCGTTCACGTTCTTCCACTTCTTAAGTACCGCTCCAGGAGTCAAGGTAGGACCAATCTTGAGCAGCGCACCTTTTGCGCGCTCCCACCGTAGTTTCGCAACATGACCACCACCAACCTCAAATATCGAGCCGGTCTCATGCGTATTCGAAGAATGTACGAGCACGGCAACTAACGGTACTACCCAATCCGGCTTAAGGTTTTCAAGGATATCGGGTGGCATTACAGTTTCCGTCATTCTGCTAGCAGCTGCAATCGGAGTCAGTCAGAGGTACCAAGATTGTGAAAAACCCCAATCGGATAAGAGGAGACTGGCTGATTGAGTGCTGCCCAGACTCCCGAATAGAAGGATAAAAGAAGAGAAGATACAAAGAAAAGAATGGAACAGATTCTGCCGTACCTATAGGCGCAATGGCATTGCATATTATGTTGTACTTGTAACCCTCTTTGGCCAACGTTTCTGTGAACCCGACCTGGGACAATTTGGCAGCTGCTTCCATCAGCCTGAAGCTCTACTCTGGACATCCGGGAATGCTCACCAGAGTAGTTGCACTGGCCGAAGCCACCAAATAGACCTGCAGCAGAAGCAGTGTTGATAACCCGGCCGTACTTTTGCTTCCTGAAATGAGGCCATGCGGCTCTTGCACACTACAATTGAAATTCAGTCAGATAGCCAATCGTTCCAAAGGTCTCTGCTAAGATTGACCTTATATGCTCCTTTGATATGGACCTTGATGACCAGGTCCCAGTCATCGTCCTTCATGTTCTTGAAGCTGACATCCCTTAAGATCCCTGCGTTGTTGAGCAGAACATGTATCCCCCCGAACTCCTTGATGGCCGTGTCGATGATTCGGTCGCCATTTTCAACACTGTCATAGTTTGCAACGGCTTTGCCGCCGGCTGCTCGTATTTCATCTACTACCACGTCTGCGGTCTTCGAACGATAATAAGCCGAGAAGTTCAATGCTTGATGCTAGATTGCCGGGTATACCTTGGATGACTTTCCTTCGCCCTTGAAGGAACCCCCCAGATCATTGACAACAACATTAGCACCCCGTGAGGCAAAGAATAATGCATAGGCTTTTCCGAGCCTGCTTCCATCAGCGTGGTGCGTCGTAAGTAGGTAGATCCAACTTACCCTCCTCCGGCACCTGTCACAACGACCGTTTGACCGTCAAAGCGTAATTCGGACATGTTGGAATAGAATAAAGAGAAGGGAAAGAAAAGAAGAGGTGACTGAATGCTAAATAAATGTATAGGTGGGGTGTCTCTGTCCGTGGCTTGTGATGGAGATGATTAGAATGCCTCGGGACGGAGTTTAGTACTTTGTTTGGCTCCGGCTCCCCGCGCTCATCCCGCATCCCGCATCCCGCATCCCACATCCCACATCTCTCCGCTGCCTTTCACATGCTTAATGCTCGACGGCTCTACCTCATGCATGGATTGAACTGAACCTTGAGCTTACTCCCCACAATGCTTTTATCGAAGATCACGGAGTTATGGGAATTGAGCTTACGCTCAATCACTATCACCAAACCAAGCAAGTCCTGACCGGAAAGTCCTGTGATACGAACACGTCACACCATTGATGTTCCACTGCTCGTCGCGAATGTCGTTGGAACTAGATGCCGAGGTCTAAATACATCGCCCGTTTGTGGTTCCTCAGGCCTAGACACGGCAATCGTTCTGGATTTTGTTCATCATGCCAGAAATAGTAGACGACAAGTCTGAACACTGTATACCGTTCATCCTCAGGCATCTCCAGCAAGGTCTGACCCCCAGATCGAGGGTATCCCCGCTCTTCGTTGGTATCAATGGGATTCAGGGCGCCGGTAAAACAGTGCTGGTGCGTTTGTAAATTTTCTTATACTACACGAGTAGAGAGTTGTAAACTTTAACCGTCTCTCTCTTTCTCTCGTAAACTGATGTGCGCCGAAAGTCTCGCAATGCGGCTTTCCCAGTTCTTTTTTTCCGCACTGAGAGAACATTGGGTCTCTCATAAGGTGGATACGGCTGCTCGCTATTGTTGCTCGTTGTATATCCAACCTTGGAATCCTGCAGTTGAAGCCTTGCTGTACACTTACTTGGTGCATGTCATTTGATCGCTGTTCGCGAGCCAAGAGCAGCAATGTCAGTCATACCATCATGAAGCATGAGTCAACATTTTCGCTCATACTGTATCATGGGAGCTAGGTTACCTCCATTGCCCGTATTCTCGCCCAGCCGCCTCATAACCTGCCTACTGTTGTCCTATCCATAGACGATCTGTATCTGCCTCGGAAAGAACTAGCCCAGCTTGCCGAGACATATCCTAGCAACCCCCTAATCCAGCACCGTGGGCAGCCTTCCACTCACGACTTGCCCCTAGCACTTTCCGTGTTCGATCGTCTCAGCAAAGGCGAGGAGACCAGAATCCCTAGCTATGACAAAAGCGCATTTGCGGGAAAGGGAGATCGGGTTCCACTAGAAGAGTGGGTAGTGGTGAACCGAAAAGGGGAGAATAAGATCAAAATTGTGATTCTGGAGGGCTGGTGTGTTGGGTTCCGACCATTGCCTGTAGTGGAATTGGAAAGAAGGTGGACAGAGGCTGTCAAGCAAAAGGATGCAGGGCAGTACCACGGAAGACTGGGGTGGTGCAAGCTCATCGATTTGGTATTTGTGAACAAAGCCTTGACGGAGTATGAAGGACTCACACAGTAAGACTGCAATTGCCCGTTCGCCCTTTAGAGAGAATGCCTGACTCCAAAACAGCCAGCTTGATGCACTGATACATATGTTGGTCTCTTCGTTTCCAGATGGCTGTATCAAAGATCTGACTGACAGCATTGTAGCGACGCCGAAGACATTTATCATGTCTATGAGTGGCGGCTAGAGCAAGAAATGGACCTCCGCAGGAAAAAGGGAGCCGGTATGACGGACGAGCAGATTAAAAAGTTCATAGATGGCTGTAAGACTCGAATCAGTCTCTCTTGACTGACCCTTCGTTGACTCAAGTAGATTATCCGTCATATGAGCTTTACATAGACCTCTTGAGGAAAGGCATCTGGGATGGAGCGAAGGGGAAGCAGCTGCGCCTGATAGTCGGAAAAGATCGGAAGGTCAAAGAGGTCGAAGAATTATGAGTGCAGGCAGTAAAGGGACCGGGATCCATCAGAATCGGTACAGACTGAAATTGTGAACTACTGATTGAAAGATTCACATACAGTGGGCATATAGCAAATGTGTTTGTTGAGACATAGTGTCTTAGGAGAACTTCTCCATCTCTGATGCAAGGCTTTGAGCTTCTTCCGCCATCTCTGCCTCACTCCTCGGCTTCCTTGCGTTATCGTCCACCGCAGGGAACTTTGGTCTTCCACCAGACTGTTCTTGAAAATGTTTTCCAACGTCACCTTCCTCGCCTTCCAGCATGCCATAGATTGCATCACTTCCACCGCGTTCGTCTAGATCTTGTTTCTTTCGAGGTATTATATGCGTATGAAGGTGCGGTACGCTTTGTCCAGCATCGGCGCCGTCTTGAATGGCTATGTTCAAGCTTGATGCCCCATAGACACGCTCTATCATACGACCAACACGTTGCACTGTTACAAAGAGGTCTGTTACTTCAGAATGCGTAAGATCAGAGAGTCGTGGCGTGACTCGAAGAGGGGATACAAGGACATGACCAGGAAGTAGAGGCTTCAAGTTCACCAGGGCAAAAGAGTGCGGTGTAAGGTGAAAGACCTTGGTGTTACAATTAGAAGAGATCCTATCATGGTACTAGGTAATCAAACCTGTGGGGTCACCAAGAAGTTGCCAAAGTAGATTGGCTTGCTGGAAATGGGAGGCATGTTACAAGAGCAAGCAGTCTTGTGCCAACTACGGAGGTACTCGTACTACCAACTGGCAAAGAAACATGGAAGTTGCCGTAAATTGGCGCCGTTGAGGAAGGTGCTCGTAAATTAAGGTACTTAAGGTACCTTACCTAAGTAGGTGTTGACGCAAAGCCTCGGTTAAAGCAGATCAGGTTACCGACGGAATTAATACTAAGGTACATGCTGTAGATTATGTCATTTCATGCAGGGTCTGCTCAACAAAACCACAAATACAATCTTACTCCGTATTTACCGTAGTTTCAAATGCCGCTTTATCTATTACCTTAGGCACCAGTTCCTTTGCAAAAGCGTCAAAAGTACAGTGTTCAGAAATTACATCTGCGATCGACTAAAAGATGATTGGAACCTCTTTATGGGACTACATCTTTATACGCCTCTGTATCGTCTTTCTTCACCACGTTGCTCCCCTGAGTGCCCTGTATTGCGTCGCGGTCCTGATCCTACACCCCCTAAGTTTTCGGATTCCTTTGGTATTTGAGATCTGGGCCGTGGCTGAGACGCTGTTCCTTTTTCTGATATATTTTCCTCGGAAATACGTCTTGCAGCATGCAGCTGCTCATCCTGAAGTCCCACCTAGGGATAAACGCCGCAGGCTGTTCGAGCTTTGCCATGACACAGTAGACGACCCTGAGGTGTATCTTTCGAAGTGGTTCAAGGGAGCTCCGCCGTCAGAGATCAAACGAGACAACCTAAAAGAGTTTTTTTGCTGGGCGTTTCTGAACAAGGAAGCCTATGGGATCCTCGACGACGAAGAACTAGAAGAGTATGTGGATAAAATGGAATTGCGGTTGGGAAGAAAGCTCGAACCAGGTCGAGGCAACGCCAAATGCTTGAGATTGACTATGGATAGAGTGGACATGTTTCATAGGTCTTTGCTCTGGTATATGGTGAGCACTAGCGCGAACTTTGGAGGAGATTCTCATCTTCCTGTACTTGTGCTAGCATGCTAATGGATAGCCTGATGTTCTTAGTGTGTCTTCGTCGTCGATACCATTACCTACATTTATATGCTTTGGCATTCCTTCCACTTCCATCGGTTGGCGCTAAAGTGTTTCTTCACCGTCTTTCCTTTTCGCCCTCTCAGTCTATTGACCACCCATAAAAGCCCTGCGAAGACCTTGACATATTGGCATCGGCCTCATACTTCGAAAACTAGACTCCCGGTTCTTTTCATACATGGTATTGGCATCGGCCTGTATCCGTATGTAAACTTCCTAGCACAGGTGAACCATACGAATGACGAGAACACTGCTGATGGAGACATTGGTATCATTGCTATCGAAATCATGCCAATCAGCTTCCGAATTACCCACGCAGCACTAGAGAAAAATGAGATGTGCAATGAAATTTTAAAGATTCTTAAGAAGCATGGCTGGGAAAAGGTCGTCCTTGTCTCGCATTCTTATGGCAGCGTAATTTCGACCCATCTATTACAGAATTCGGCAACATCACCCTTAATTGGGCCCCTTTTCTTAATAGATCCAGTGGCTTTCCTGCTTCATCTGCCAGATGTTGCGTACAACTTCACATGCCGAAAACCAAGGCGGGCAAACGAGCATCAATTGCACTACTTCGCCTCTATGGATATGGGTGTGGCTCATACACTAGGACGAAGGTTTTTCTGGTCAGATAATATCATTTGGAAATCTGATATCAAAGATCGACGTACCACAGTGGTACTTAGTGGACAGGATCTCATTGTCGACACGGAGACTGTTGGGCGCTATCTAGTAGCAGACGGTAGCGATACCGAGGTAGAAGAGAATTGGAAAGATCGGACGTGGAAGGGGATTGGTTTGGATGTTCTCTGGTTTGACGATCTCGATCATGCACAGGTGTTCGACTCCAATGCCAATTGCGAGATTCTGGTCAAGGTCGTAAGAAGTTATAGCCTCAAGATGAGCCCATGATTCGTAGTGTTTGGTCGATAGCGATGATACCCTAGTACTGAAATTCCCTAAAAGATACTAGGTCAAAAAACTAATTATTCGGAATCCGCAATTGGCCTCCGTAGGGCTAACGTAGTTGATTAGATAAGCTTCCATACCCACAAGAATTCAAAAATTCAAACCATACTAGTCGTAGAAAAGAATATTAATCCTTTGATTATGAATCAGAAGCATCGGATGGATCAGATTATTCTTAAACAGGGTGACAATCACTTTCATGGATAGATACATATTATAATTCATATCATCTAACATTTCTACGTATAATTGATGCTGTTGTCATTACATTTGGCTATTTGCGTGTTCGTTTGATTTTCGTGGTAGTGCAGTTGCGGTACGGAGGCCATTCCGAATAATTAGTTTTTTGACCTCGTAATGGAGCTATAGAGTATGATTATAGACTACGAGATATCCGCTCGCCCACTTGGAAATATCGGGTTTGGATACAGCAGTTCAATGATGGTTCGGGCAGATGACCTGTCCAGGTGGATGGTCACTTCAATAGATCATGGCTCACCGACATAATTTTCCAAGCAGCCGAGTACTTTAAACATGTAAGCAGCTTTAAAGCAACTTTACAAAGACAAGAACCCCCGCATCCTATCAATAGACGTGTTTAGGACATGAAGTCAACCACGAGAAAACGCTCATGGTCCGAATAGAATAAGAGAAGTGCCGAGGAAGAGCCAATGTGAAATTGTCTCACGAAGCTGACGGAGGCACCTCTCTGCACAGTCTTGACCTTCTCAGAAGGGCTATATGGCGTTCGATGTCTCTCAATAAGCCCAGAGAATGAGAGAGAGGAGATGGCTGTAGAGCACAGATGGCATATTATCTCACACCGAAAGGGGAGGCAGTAGAGGTGTCGTAAAGTCTCGACATATGCCGGGGAAAGCTTCCCTGTATGCATTGACTCTGTAGCCTTTCCAAGTATCGAAGTGAAGACTCCGGAATATGAAAGACTTCGTAGTGTGAATGGAAATACTGATCACAAGTCGATACGACCACCTTTTGTTTTACAGCTCACAAAGAGGGAAACCCCTCCACGTATCTCCCTCCTGTATTGCTCTTACGTCCATGGGTATTTACGTCAGATACTAGAGTAGACTGCGCAAAAATGTAAATAATGATTTGCTCTCGATGAGGCTCGAACTCATGACCTCCAGATATCTACAAATCTTAGATTTGTTCAAACAATATGAGACTGGCGCTCTAGCCAACTGAGCCACGAAAGCGTGTTGTGGTAGAAAAGATGCCCTATCTGTGTATATATATATATATGCTATATCGGAGAAGCTAGAGTTTTTGTGAGCCAGCGGGATGTTTAGGAAGCCATCTAAAACGGGCAATTGAGTAAAATATATGATCCGGAGATAATATATTATTTGTATATGTAACTTCCGAGGCAAAGAAATGCTCCCTAAACGATCTATCATCCCACCAATTCTACTTCTACCCTCCAGTGTATCCCGAGGCCTCATATGCCCAATCTTCGAGGTATCTCCGTCTATGCTAAACTCAAGCCGCCATATGATCTCATTGCAAGGGGTAGTCTCCTAAAACATATCTGGGACTTAGCCCAATGCATTTCATGAGAAATCCTTCCTCTCTTGCGTACGAGGCATACTGGACTGGAAATACGTCCAGTAAGCAATGAGAGGGAGAGGAAGCCGATGACGATGCTTAGACCGAGCTTGCGGGCATCGAAAATGCCCATAGATGGCACGGGAAAAACTGTTTGAAATATCAGGTACGATGGGAAGGGAGATGGGGAATGATTAGTAAGTACGGAAATGGAAGCATGACGATTCAAGATGGAAATGATCAAGGCCCTCGAATTGTTCAGAGACAGCTACCAGTCTCGACGGGTTTTCACTCTGCATCACACGACCCGACACAAGGTGCTCGGGCACGCTCATGCTTATGGCAAGGTAGAGGAGCAGTCTGGTAACATATAGTACGTTAGGGAATGAACGTGAACATGAGAGTGCTCACAAGACCGTGATATTTGTAAAGATACATTTCTTATATAAAAGGTGTTTATATATATTTTAGTTGTGAATCCGTATATATATACAAGGTTCTAGATCCAAAAGTGCTCAACCCCACATTTGAGTGTTTTGGCTTGGCAATCGGTGAATGTCTCAGGGTCACGGGCGATCTTGGGCATATTTGTAGAACTTCACCAAGCGTCCAAGCGTGCTTGCTAACACGTGTGAAAAAGACCAAGAGCTCTCTCTACTTTACTATCTGTTTGTCATTATCCAGGCCACGTAGAGGAAATGCCAATGCGATGACCACAATGGCCAGTGGACATCCAAGCGGCAGCGCATTGCCAAATACCACCGCTGCTCCAAATTCCCAGACTCCCGGTCATCCAAGCTTCAGGAGGTGAGCGCGTGCTGTTTTTGAAAGGATGGGAACAACGCTGAAGCAGGTTGGATACATAGACAACGCGCCAGTCGTGCTTGTGAGGTAAATATCATCATATCATATTTTGAGAAGTCCATGAACATTTCTCATTCCTCGACTTGATGATAAATAGCCGCACCGAGGTTAAACAACATCCTCGGATGGAGTTCCCCCTGTGGGTGAATTTGGCTAATTACTGCGTGCCCACAGACCTGTCATGCGAGAAAAGTACGGTTGCTCACCTTGGCACCTTCATAGCGATCATTGCCGTCGGCTGCTGAAAGATCTCGAATAGGTTCGATGCGATGCCGCAAGCTTGGGTGTACCATGCACCAACTGTGTCGCATTCTCCATTGAATGTAAGATACCGGCTCCGAAACGGAAGAAAACACAAGGAAGACAGAGAGACTCCGACAGGTAAAAAAGGTCAAATGTGTGCTGTACTACGACGATGCGCTGATGGTGTCTTTTCCCCGACAGTGATCCGGCTGATTCCATAAGGGCAACGTCGCCTCCATCGACCGAACTCCCTGGAGGTTATGAGCATCCCAGGAGCAACTCTGATTTCAACACGCAAGATGGCATGCCACCCACTTCCTTATCGGACGCCCAAGCTGTCCAACAGGCAACAAACAGCGGCCATTTTGCACAATTCATGAAGCCCAAGTTTGCAAGAGCGCCGATTAGGGAAGCAGGGAGAGTGGCATACCTCGGCGAATCGTCAAATCTGTCGTTGTTGGTACATGATAGGCATGGTACGACAGATGTTGTTCACTATCCACTGCCAGATACAGTCCGAGGGGCAAGAGCCAGGATGACGGACCTGGACAATTTAGAAGTCGACATCTTACACCAACGAGGGGCCTTCTTACTACCTCCTAGGGTTCTTTGCGATGAGCTGGTCGAAGCATTCTTTAAATGGGTTGCTCCAGTGGTCCCCGTAATTAATCGCAGTAGGTTCATGGCGCGGTACCGGGATAACAAGAACCCCCCGTCTTTGCTTCTCTTGCAGGCCATTTTACTTGCTGGGTCAAGGGTTTGCACGAATCCCCAATTAATGGACGCCAACGGATCGACCACACCTGCTGCAATGACTTTCTATAAGCGCGCTAAAGCTTTATACGATGCCAACTATGAAGATGACCGAGTAACAATTGTCCAAGCGCTAGTTTTGATGGGCTGGTACTGGGAAGGTCCTGAAGGTATGTTCGAGTACTATCAATAGCCGAGAACCTCCCCATTCTGACTCCTTAATAGACGTGACGAAGAACGTGTTCTACTGGACCAGAGTAGCCACTATCGTTGCGCAGGGCTCGGGCATGCATCGAAGGTAATTAATCTTCAAGTTTCCAAAGACACGACTTACAATGCACAGCGTCGAGGGCTCGCAGCTCACTAAACCCGACAAACGTCTTTGGAAGCGGATTTGGTGGACGTTGTTCACCCGAGATCGGTCGGTGGCTGTGGCTTTGGGTCGTCCGGTGCACATCAATACAGATGACTCTGACGTCGAGATGGTCAGTGAAGACGACTTTGTGGAAGACGAAGAGGGCGAAGGACCGGCAAAATATCCACCAAACAATATCCACGTTCAGTTCTTCCTCCAATACGTACGATTATGCGAAATTATGGGCTTGGTCCTATCTCAGCAATACTCAGTCGCATCAAAAGCAAGGCGGCAGAATGCCATTGATCTCACTCATAGCGACATGGCTTTGGCAGATTGGCTGCAGAATTGTCCAAAAGAAGTGTACTGGGAAAAGCCAAAACATCATTTCTGGTCTGCTCTACTCCATTCAAACTACTAGTAAGTATTTAAATGCAATGCAGATACGTTACATGCTGATTGCCAAAAGTACGACACTATGCCTCTTACATAGAGCACACATGCCTCCTGCAACACAAGAATCCAACGGGCAACTCAATGGGTATCCTACCGACCATGCATATCCATCGAGAAACATTGCTTTCCAAGCAGCTGGCATGATTACCTCCATCATCGAAAACCTCCAAACACATGACGAGCTTCGATTTACTCCTGCATTTATGTAAGTCAAATCTAAGGCGAGTAATCCTTACTGCCCTGCTAACCCCCATGGCAGTGTATATAGCTTATTTTCTGCGCTCATAATGCACGTGTATCAAATGCGCTCTTCGATACCTTCAATCGTATCAGCTACACAAGAGAGAATGCAAGTATGCATGAACGCTCTCAAGGAAGTCTCAAAGGTCTGGCTTGTGGCGAAAATGGTCCACACCCTGTTTGAGTCCATCCTTGGCAATAAAACGCTTGAGGACAGGCTTCAGAAAGCAGCAGGAAAGAAGCATAAGAAGCCTAAACTTAACGCTCGTCCCGTCCGCGAGAGCAGTGAACAGCCACAGAAGCCCAAATATGACGATATGGAGCTAGGGTTTGCCAACGGGCCGCCAGCACCGCAAGTTTCGTACGAGCGATCTCGGCCTCAGACTCCTGCAGTAACTCCCTCACGAGATCTCGGTCAATCTGCGCCGATAGCACCTATGGCTGCGCCGCCAACATCTCCACCCATCCGTCAACAACATGACGCTTTTCTCGGAACTAGCAGTTCTCGCACCAATACACGTCCGCCTACGCCCTTTAACCCGTCTTATGCCATTCCCGCCACTCCACCTGACCTCTTCTTAGTGACTCGCGACTCGCCCCACATCTCCCAAAGCCTTTGGGAGAACTTCCAACCAGATCAGCTTTTCCCCGACGGCACCAACATGTCCTTCCCGTCATTCAACAGTCAGCAAAACCTTGACCCACAGTTGCAAATGCCGCAGATGCAAACACCTGGTATGATGCAGTCGACGCTGCAGAGTCAGCAACAAATGCCCTCTCGAAACATGCGTGATGGACAACAAAATTTGCAGAACATGCAAGATGTGCCTGGCATGTCCCAGATGCATATGCAACAGCCAAACCCCAATCAGGGTTGGCCGAATCAGTTTACAGGCGAAGGACAAAGTCCGGAGGATAGCTGGAGTAACAGTAGTCGAGGGCAGGGCCCGGTTGCCCCCACGACATTGAATGTGGAGGATTGGTAAGTACTCATGAGCAAGCCTTTGAATATCTATCTATTACTAACGCTATGCAGGTTTCAATTCTTCGGGATCAATGGTGATATGAATGGGATGAACGCGGACGGTATGTAGTATGGCAGAATCTCATCTGATGGATTTGCTTGTGGCTATTCAGCGACTGTTTTTGCCTTGGCTTTGCGTTCTTTGCCAAGCGAAGCCTTGTCTATTGATATCTTCGAGCCTATCCTATTGAGTCTGCATCATTGCCAGACTATGGTAATCCGATCCTCGGTACTTAGCCTTTGTCTAAGCAAGTACTCGATCTTTTCACCTTGATATTTTGCCACTGAAGCTCGTGCTTTGCGACTCACCTCTATTGCCTATCGACTTGCCACTTCGCCCTTCCCGACGTTATTAAACGTGCTTATTCCAGTTCCAAAACCGAATTGCTTACATCATTCCTTCCTGAACATTAACGCAAGCATATCTCTAGAACCATCTCCTTCAATCTGTTCTCGAACTCTTCAACGGTGTCACGAGTACGGTATCAAGCTTCCTTCATACTTGATGATTATTCTGAAACGAAAGGGGCCCCTTATGGTCTCTCTGACTATATGTTGTGCCGGAAATCTCAAGATGAGCATTGGTTGCGCTCTTCACATGAATTTGATAACTGTAGTAGCGCTACCACACCTCTATGTTTGTGTGCAGTATTCAACGCATACCCTGATCATAACATGAACTCCATTCTCAAATGGACGATACGCGCTCTAGGAGGCTCACGACTGCCACTGGTTCGAGTGAAGCCGGCCATCGTCTCATCCGAGACGAAAGTCGAAGAAGAAAGATTACTAGGCTACGGTCCAAGAAACTATTACCCTGCGCGTCTCGGACAGATTATGTATGGCAGGTATCTAATACTTATCAAGCTCAGATTCGGTGCCCATTCTACTGTTTGGCTGGCCCAGGATCTACTGTATGTACCCTTCCATCAACGATCCAACCGGAAGTGGCCTAAAGGTGACTAAGGAGATGGAAAACTTTCGTAACGATTAAAATACTTACAATCGAGCAATCTCAAGAATCAAAAACGCCGCATGAGCTCAATATCTTCAAGCACATTGCAGTGGCAGAGAAAACACACGGGCGATGTCAATATCTCCGGGACTTGTCTCACTCTTTTGCTATCCGTGGCCTCAACGGCAACCATACATGCTTGATACACACTTCCTTGCGCGAAAGCGCTTCTATTCTCAGAAAAAGATTTCTGCAGGGGGGATTTGGGAGAACTCCAGATGGGTTCATCAAGCAGATTGTGTTGTGCGTTCTACTGGCTCTTGATCATCTCCACAGCAATTGTAAGATGGTGCATACTGGTAAGTCTGATCATTCGAGCTACGATATTTTGTTTAAGTCAAGCTTACAGATTGGAAGACATTAGGGCGGAAAATATCATGTATAAAATCAAGCATCAACCAGACATTGATGAACTACTTAGAGCCGAGGAACAAGATCCAAGTCTCCAAAGAGATCTGGAGGACAGAACCAGCTATACCTCACGACCATTTTTCTGGGGATACCAATACTTGCCGACTTCGGACATGCATCAGTGATGGACTAAGAAGGTTTTAAACAGAATGCTTAACTTGATGCCTACCGTGCCCCAGAAGTCTTGATCGGGGTACAATGGGGTTATAGTGTGGATATATGGAACCTAGCCTGCCTGATAAGTCTAGAGCAAAGGTAGGTAGAGATTGAGAACTTATAAATAACCTCGAACACAGGTCTGGGAGATGTATGAAGGTAAGGATCTATTCAATGTCAATCATCCCGAAACTGGGGAGTATGACCATGTCATACATGCAGCGGCAATACAGGCAAGGATCGGTCCTCCACTGGTAGATTATGCAGTTCGTTGTCCTGCAGTTTAAGGGCTCTTTGGTGAAGATGGCATGCTCATGCGGCTTCACGAACTGAACTTGGTTGATATGTAATACCACTCTCGAGGATGGCGAGGGGCGACTTCAGAGGAAAGATCAAGAACTCTTTTTAGATCTGATGAGGTCAATGCTACGATGGCTACCTGAGGAGAGAAAGACCACGAAGCAGCTTTTGTACCATCCGTGGCTTGTTCCATCGGCAATGGATGATCAGCACTAGATTTCAGTATATGTCAATAGGAATCAATTTGCAAGGGTCATTCTTTTCTTGCAACTTCAAAGATGTTTGATACCTAGGAACATACAGCATGTTCGAGAGCTCAATGCACAAGCTTGCCAAACTGCAACCTGATAGATCCGTATATCATAGACATCGGTCAAGAAGTGTGTGACTCGCAATGTCTGTAGCAGCCCATCGCTATAGAATCGGCGCACCGCTCCATCAAACAAACGGTTACCTCGTAGGTGTTCGGAAAGTTCTACCCTAAATCTGATCAACATCATTGTTCTACGATGTTCAAAGCGCTTAGCCCTGACTTTGAACGGTTTATTGGTTCAAATGGTCGCATTGAAAGGCAAAGAGCTGAAGCTAAGCGCCTCAACCGCGCCTTCCGTTCAACAAGGCGTGTCATCCCTCGTTTGTACTGTGCTGTTGAACAAACAATGGTCGCAAGGCTGCTCAGATGCTTAAAGCTACCACTCGTCAGGCCGAGCCAGGCCCATTCTTTACAAATTAGTCAAATGAAGAGTTCTATGTGGCTACGTCGGCTCCCGCGGCCATGAACACCGAGCTACCCAAAGCAACCTCTTCCCGAAACTCGAGTACTTTACGACCTCGAATTCGGCGCCCGCTCTCAAGCGATCAAGATCCTACGTTGGCTGGTACAGCTCTCACAAGTGTTCCCCAGCTCGACGGGCCTCAATTCTTATCTTCAAGGGCACCTTCGCCAATCCCAAGCAAACACCCCTCGCGCTCTGCATCGTCGAGCAGAAATTTGGAAAATCCTCGAACTAGCAACAGGTTGTATGGCGGCGCTAAAGTTCTGGGATCCCAAGCCACACCTTCCACCTTCGTGTCGGGCTTATGGGGAACGTCGTGGTCTTCGTTGCAGGGCATAGCGTCCAATCTTCTCAATAGCGATACGCTTGGCACGTCAAAAACTCCTGTGCAGCAGGAGAGGCGACGCCGAAGACCCTTAGAAGCAACCCATAGCCGTACCACTAGCGCCCCGCCCACTCAATGGGGACCCTCAGGAGGTGCAGAAAGGCAACTTGGGCATGGAAGTCGGGAGGATCGCCTTGCTCAGGTGCAAGCAAAAAAGCGCGAGACTTTGCTGGCTGCCAATGGGTATCTTAATCCAGATACTTCGGGCCGGTACAAAAGGAGAGAATCACCTGAAAGAGGATCGGCACCTCCCAATCAGACCGACGATCGAGATGCTTTGGTCTACGTACACAAGGTTAAATCGGAAGACACACTTGCGGGCGTCATGCTCAAATACAGCTGTAAGCCGGATGTTTTTCGAAGAGCCAACCGGCTTTGGCCAAATGACAGTATACAAGTCAGGAAGATGGTTGTTCTACCTGTGGATGCATGCGGTATAAGAGGGCGCAAAGCTCTTGATCCCGTTACTTCAGTAGATCTCCTTGGCGGCGGCAACACTGAAGAAACCATGCAAACCCCCACAAACACTCACTTCGGCTGGGGAGAATCCGCCTCCAGCTCCGCAGAAACGAGAGGAACCCAATTCTCAAGCATACCCACTTCCCCGTCTATTTCGGTGACCCTTTCAAACCCCGAAGAGCCACCCTGGAAACACGACTCTTGGGTCTCCATTGACGGGTTCCCCGACCCCGTAGAAATCGCCCGCCTGTCCCGCCAAATCCTTGGTTTCTTCCCCCCACGAAGGCGGAAGTCAGTATCTTTCTCTGATGTCGAAACTCCACCGCAATCGCTCGACCTGCCGAGGACAAGCTACTTTGATAATTCTTCACCACGTCGGCAGAAATCAAAATCGGGATCCTCGTCCGGTTCTAATTTTGCTACTCGTCTGCAAGGCCCAGGGGGTGTTGGCACTCTAGGGAGGGACGTGCACAGTCCTGGCCCGGCGCAGGATGGGCTGAACAGGATGTTCGCGGCGCATTTACCTAACGTCGCTCCGCGTGCTTCTTTTGAGTCCACTACTTCAAATTCTTCCACCGGTATCGAGAATGTGGGTGGTGCCATCGAGGGCTGGGTACGGAAGCTAGCGTCAAGAGCCGCCAAAAGCGTGCAGCCCTCAGCAGCGGGCTGCAAGTCTGGAGTGGGCGATTTGATAGAACTAAGCGATGCCTTTGAGATTGGAGACGATGCGGATGGAGGGATCAAGGACGGGCCAGAGGCTAATGCGGACGACAATACGAGATCATCGGTTGGGAGGTGGAGCGATGATCAAGAGCGGCTGCTCAGCGAGCGGTTTCCACCCAGGGGCAGGGTTTTTGCGGAGGCGCCGAAGAGGCGGGAAGAATGATTTCATGGGTTATGGGTTATGTGGTGTTTGATGGGAGGGTTCGTGGGGGATTTGTGTTATGGGTTAAGGTGTGGCGTTTGAGGGGGGGTTCCTGGGAGTTGAAAGGTTGGGAAGGGTTTGTATCATATTGTTCGGGTATCAATAGGATAGAAGAATTGAAGCAAAATCCTTGTTCTTGGAAAACTCTTCCTGTGATCTATGCGTTATTTCTAGATGCCTTGTTGGTAATATGTGCTTTGGGGCAATTCAGATGAAGCAGAGAGTGTGGTTGAGAACGACAAGGATATCTTTCCTTATACACTATTCGAGTGTAAAGATATCCTTATATACTAGTCGAGTGTATATATATAAGCAGAGAGAAGATGAACGTTCTTCCATCCCCTCGTTTGTTTTCATGCAATCATTCACTTTGACATATCTTCTTTCTTAGAGAAGAAAAAAACCTCTCACAACAGCATTTGCTCAAGAGCTTCGACGACGTAAAGTGATTTGAATGGTCTGAACTGTAAAATAATTTTCGTATAAAGACGGGATGGAAAGATGTAAAAATCGAAGTATTTTTGTTTTATATATATATATCACGACTTGTATGCATTAAGTTGTCGAATAATACATGTAGAGGTTTCTCTTATTTGTTGGTGAAGTTTCATCGAAATTATAAAACGACCAAGAGACGATATGCGCTTGTCGATATTCGAACATAATGGGCTAACGTTGCTTCAGACTGATCGCGTTGGTTTTGGCCGTTTAGTCGTTTGTAAAGGTGTCGGAATGTCGTTGGATTCTCTTAGCTTTTCATGATTAGAAGGGTCATAGCCAGCGACCACTTACAAGTGGATTTCGAGCTGGCCTGCGATCGAGGATAATGGGTCTATGTAAGTATATGTGAGCTGGATTTAGAGGAGCAGGAATTGTATCAGCTCTGAGTTTATCAGGTCTGCCATGATATCTCCACTCCAAGATATTCCTACAACAACAATACCAGCTCCCTCCCTCACTACCTCCGCTTCCCACCATTCCTTGGCCGCCCCCTCCCCCTCTTCGCCGTAGGTTTCCAAGCTACACCATCCCCACTCCCCTCACTCTCCTCGCTACTTCCCTCATCCCCATCTTCCTCGCTTCTCTGTGCGAAATAATGACTCTTGACTGCTTTCGCACTTTTGCGTACTGATTTACGATTTGGTCGTGTGGTAGCAAGAGGGGGATGGGGGGAATGTGCTTCGATGACGTTTGCAGTTGGCTTGGGTATCTTCTTGGTGGAGCGGGTGGTTCGAGGTTTCGGGATTTTGGTGGTCAGGGGAATAGGATTGTAGGAGGGAGTTTGGCTTCGTGGTGGGGTTTCGCCGGGGTCTGAGAGGTCGGAGCCGTCGTCGTTCGTTTCACTTTTGGCGTTGGAATTTCCGACTTTCAAGTTTGAAAGTTCGGGGACCGATTGCTTCTGGACGGGCTCAGCTTCGTTCGCGATCACGAAGTCTGTTTCGTCTCGATGAGAAGGTACTTCCTCATGGTAGCCTTCTGGAAGAAAGCCACCTCGACCATCACCACCGCTCACATCATCATCCACTATGAACCCGCCCGCCATGTCCTCATCATGATGTTCGAGCGAGTCCTCATTAGTCAAAGCTATCCGTTTTGGGCCACTTGCTGCCGGATAGCATGTCTTGTTTTTATTCGTAAAAGGATTCATCTCCTCCTTCATATGTGCATCGGCGTCCCCGCCGTACTCTTCACGGACCCTCGCTACGATCCTTAACCCCATCAAGAATTTCCGCCAAGTCGCCAAAGCAGCCTTCTCCCTCTTCCCTTCCTCTTTGATTCTTCGCTCCTCTTCGTCCTTCTCCCATTCGTCAATTACCAAGTCTTCATGCTCCGCGGCTACGACGACTCCGGTAATGACCGGAACTGCTCGCTGCTTTCCGAATTCGAAGCCCGTTACCGCTTCCGCATAATCTATCCCTAATCTCTTACATATCTTCATAGTACTTCTCAACGGTATATGAACTGCCCCCTTCGGGATCATGCTCGGCACGAAGGCGTCCATGTTTCCAAATGCGTTCTTAGGCAAAAGGCCATTCTCAATTGGGGGCAAGACGATCCAATCGGTCTGGTCCCAAGAATATAGGCCTTGCTTCAGCTTCTCCCCGCCATCTCTTTCGGCTTCCTCCACCTCGCGCTTCCTCATTAGCGTCACAGCCCGTACAGGAACCATTTTGATTGGGTGTTCTCCAGCTTTGACATGGCGACCTTCCTTGTGCCAGCTTTCGCTCGTGCGGCATACAGCAACGTCTTTGCGTCTAAAGACAGGTTCTTCTTTTGCGTTATCTCCTTTCCCTGCGAGGAATGTTTTCACAGGCTTGGAACCTGGCAAAAGTGCTTCTTCGCGACGTAAATGGCGTTCGAGGACAAATTCGGCTGAGGTCTTGTAGCCTTGCAATGTTTCCTCACCAGCTTTGGTCTCCTTTTTCTCGGGCTTAACAGCTTCGAGGTCTTTGGCATCTTCTAGATCATCCACAGCAGTTCTCATCTTATCGGTCCTTTTGTAGCCGCTCATGACTGTCTTGAACCAATCATATTCCTCATAATGCTTTATTTTGCCCTTTTTATTATACACCGGTACTTTCTCAATGGGTATCCTTACGCCTTTGGTCCTCCCAGGCCACATGTGTCGTTTCAGGTATCTAGTTGTGACGTCTTTAGCAGTCCCATCTGGAGAGTATGCCACCACATATGCGAATACCTGTTTTGCTTTGTCTGCTCCAGGCCCTCTTGACTCAAACGCCGCAAGATGGTCCGAGCTGGTGGCCACAGCTGGGGTAAGTATGAAGGGATCGATAGGATATATCTCATTAGTGATGGGCGAAATGACCTCAACCCAATATAGAGGGAAGCGGATGTCTTTATCGTAATTCATGTTAGATTTCTTACGAGATGTCGATGGGGTGATGTCAATAACGGAATCGTCGTCTTCACCATCATCAACGGGTTTGTTGGTAGTGTCGCTGGAATCCCCAAGAACACAGACTGGTGCATTTTCAAAGCCTGCGAGTTGACCTTTCTTCCTCACCTTCATTTTGGCTGATTTGGAAGTCTTCCGGTTTGATTTGGGAGCTTTATTTGACTTTACAACTGCAACGCTAGAATCACCATCGGAACTAGACTCATCGTTGGTACCCTGCTTTGTCGCTTTGGAATGTTTTCTTTGCTTCCCACTTGCGTCTTCAATCTTACTCCAGCCAAACCCGAGAGGCTGTAAGCTTGCAACTAGTCTTGCTTCCAAGCCCACGCTCCTGAGCAGTGCAGTGAACAGTTGCACCCCAATGTCTCTACTACCCTCACAGCTCCTTGCAAAATCTCTGAAGCCCTCAATTCTATTTACGTGTTCGCCGTGGTCTTCTGGATCATGCTTATCAGTTTTGAATGAAGCGATCTCCGCCTCTAAATATTCCAATGATTTGTAACCTTGCTTGCGCAGGCTTGGAGCCGTGACTGTGAACCGCTGCCTCCAGTAAGCAGCTAACGTCTCAAGTAGCTTGACCACTGGATCTCCACGACTCATGTTCGGCACCCCTATTTCTTGTCTCTCGGCTGGCTCTCCCCAATCTCTCTGATTCCGTTCGTTGTTTACATCTCGATGCCTAATCTTCCTACCCTTGGCCCCCAAATTTGGGGGGCCTGAAATTGATGCCGTCTCTTCACTCATGCCTGAGGCTAGCCTCCACTTGCTGATCTTCTCTTTGACGACAGAAGTCAGGCTGCCTTTCAATAAACTCTGCACCTCTTTGTCGCATGCCCAAGCATTCCTCATCAGGTTGTGGAACAGGAGGAACTGCACATGCATGCAATGCGTCGCCGTTCGAATCTGTCTCTCGATCTTGCTAGGCCCCTTCTTCTTGTCGTGAGGATTGGTGAGTGAGCCAATTCGGGTGCCCTTGTCTAATGTGAGCTCTAGATCGCCCAACGGTCCTGAAACGGACTCAGCTGCCGCCATTGTTTCTGTCTGTATAGCATCTTCCCAGTCAACCTCTTCATCGTCTTCGGCGTTATGGTTTAGTTTCCGCCTTTTGGGACTTCGGGTTGGAAATGCATCCTCGAATTCGGCGCTGCTCACGTCGCTAAGGGACGTGCCGGTATCTGAGCCATTCAATCCATCTAAAAAGGCCTTATTGTCTTGTAAGGTACCGGAGGCTGGTAACTTGTCCAATGTTTCGAATATGCTAAGCTTCTTCATCGGTTTTGGAGTTGGCGCATCTGGGGGTGGCGTCGAGCTTGGACGCTTTCGAGGAATGAACGGGGGCATGGTTGTCGAACAATACTTGCAGGATACTATATGTAATGCAAATCCAAGCGCTTGATCGTGGCAAGCTCGTAACCACAAAAAGCGACAATTCATCAAACCTCGAAGCCCCAAAGTACGATGACGATGCGAACTCGCGGGTCCCTGTCAGCCTTATCAGTCTGCTTAGCCCTAGCGTGTTTGCCTCTATGTACATACCCTACCTTAGACATCCAATGCTCGAATGCTCGAAATGAATATGAATGTCAAGAAGGCATTTACTTTCTTCTTGCGAGCAGTAGTCCACTTCCCCATTCGATTTCTACCTCTCTATCCTCATCTCGGTCCCAATCCGTCTCTACTGACTTCATTTCATCGAACATCATATCTACAATGTCGCCATTTCCACCTTCTTCGCGTTTCCTCTGGTCAGGGTGCTTCTCTTGCCAAGCGTGAACCGAACTCCAAGTCCTAATGTAGTTCATACATTCTCCGAGCTTGAGCTTACGGCGCAGGAATATGGTGCCTTCTCCGGAACCTGGTCCGTTGGTCTCAGGCTCATATTCAATCCTCTGTAGATCTTCCCAGCCACTTAATGGTGGCTCTATGTCCCGCAACTTATTTTGGACAATGGACCTGCCGGGCTGTGACCAGTATAGGCCCAACAACTGTTCATTCATACCATACGCATACTCATTGAGGATCTTTGTAGCCTTCGGATAATCGACAAAAATAGGATCCTTGTACCCCCACAATGCAAGAGTGCCGGATTTCCTGACGACCCTTTGCATTTCCGGAAAGAATCTTGGATAGTCAAACCAATGAGCTGCTTGCCCTGCAACTATCATGTCGACGCTGCTGTCATCAAGGAAGGGTAAGCTCTCCGCAGCGGATTGACGATAGGCGACATTGGGGTAGTCTGTGGATGAAAGAATTTTGGCCTGTTCTATCATACCAAACGAAGGATCTACGCCAACAACTTTATGAAACGATGCAGAGAGCGAGCGCGCAACAACACCGTGTCCGCAGCCAAGGTCAACGCAGCAAGCCTGAGGGCCAACATGGTACGTAAGGACCGTTTTATAAAGTGATGGCGGGTAGGAGGGACGGAACGCAGCATACGAAGCATGATTGAAAGTACTTTTACTATTCGGACATTAGATGAAAGACTTTATTCCAGCACTGCACTGATTGTAGATAAACACACGCGAACTGTGCCATGTGGTAGTCCCTTGCTGTTTTCAATGCCCCGTAACTCCACTTTTCCAACTCTCGAATCGGTAACAGTACAGGAGAAGAGTCTGTGCTCCTCTAGAGAATGGTCGAGTTGGAGATGATGAGTACCTTAATTGACGGCGGTCCTGGAGTATCGTTGTATGCAAAACCTTGTTCGTTTTTTAGGATTTGCCGAGAGCCCCATGTAGAATCAACCCCATTGCCCCCCTAGTGCTTCATATGTATCCAGTATATTTAATGCTTCATATGTGGCCTATTCAGTGCTCCATATGTGGCCTACCCAGTGCTTCATATGTGACCTACCCAGTGCTCCATATGTAGTATATCCAGTGCCCCATATGTGGCCTACCCAGTGCTTCATATGCGACCTACTCAGCGCTCCATATGTAGTATATCCAGTGCCCCATATGTGGCCTACCCAGTGCTCCATATG
>JAABUT010000566.1_pt1 | contig 56956 bp, 59 predicted proteins | sample 5559281 | NCBI WGS metagenome assembly JAABUT01 (sample SAMN10711880, study PRJNA513359) | rock metagenome | isolation source: Antarctica rocks | place: Antarctica: Victoria Land, Ricker Hills nord | collected 2016-01-04 | reverse complement strand
TGATAAACGACTGTAATGCAACATCATTAGCATTTTTGTCTTTTCCGCAAATTCTTGTATCAAGATTTTTATTAGTTGGTTAATCTAAGTTATAACTTATTTGCTTAAGTTATTTTGAAAATCTCACATACCCAAAAGCTAAGGTAAATTTTTAAACTGTTTTTAGCCTTGCGGATTTTAGAGGTTAAGACTATCAATTTATTTTTAATTGGCTTATTTTGCGGTTTATCCTTCCTTTGTCGTTTCCAGAGTGGTATTATGTTTTTTGGGTTGTTTGTCTGGCTACTATTTATAAAAAAAGAGAAATTAAAAAATCTACTTCATGTGTTGTGCGCATTTGTTGCCTTGGTTCTTTTGGGAATTTTACTAGATAAAATTTATTATGGAAAATGGACAATTTCATTTTTTAATTATTTTTCTATTAATCTTATCGATAATGTTGCTTCTCAATTTGGGGTTATTAATTGGTATAGCTACGTTATAAAAGTTATAGTTGAATCGATTCTTCCAATTGGAATATTAATTTTTATAACTTTTATAGTAGTACTTACTGATTCTCCTAAATCCTTGTTTATTTGGGTTGTAACACCTCTATTAATTATTCATTTGATTATCCCCCATAAGGAAGTAAGGTTTTTGTTTACTCTTGCTAATTTTGTGCCTTTCATAATCGTTAAAGGATACCAACAGTTTTTGGCTTTTTTCCCAACAGCATCTATTAATAGGACATGGACGCTCTTATTTAGATTATTTTTTTTAAGCCTAAATGCTATTGCATTAGTTCCTTCCATTTTTGCCCCTCCAGCAAATGGTAGAATTACTATCACAAAATATCTTCAAGATAATTTTCATCAATATCCTGCAAGGGTTTATTCTCTTCAGAGAGAAGAAGAAAACCCCCTCCAGCCATATTCTTTTTTACGGCAATCATTTTATGAAATTCCAAATGTAAAAATTTATCAGGTTTCTAATTATAGCTTGCTTTCACCTAATATGTTTGGCTCTGACACTATCAGTTTTCTGGTCATTCATAAAGGTGAATTATTAGATCGAGTATTATTAAATAAAATTAATGTCCTAAATCTTAAAATACTAAAAAACGGAGTTCCTGATTGTATTTTAACAATTCAAAATATTTATGATCGAAGAGCTCAGTATAATGAATATGTTTTATATTCTAATCTTCGTATTGCTGATTTACGGTATTCAGAATATTTACTCCGGTGAAACCAGGTGAGCTTGTAATCGAATTTCAGTCCCTGTTCAGATTCCTGTTTGGCATATACAGACAACAAATGAGCATGTTGTGAACGGTAGCTTCAATGTACCTGCTGTGGCTATCTTCAGTATTACCCGGAAGTTCCCGTCTAACTGGTTTTTTAATAAATCAATTTCTTGGTGAGTTAGATTATACTATCGCTATAATGGAAAGGATATTTCATCAAAAAGCGGAGTACACATTCTGGTCTGGTACATATCATTTCAGTAATTGAAAGTTGTACAAGCTATAAGCCCTGGCATGATAAAACAACGCACAAAACATTTTTGAAATACGACCAGGGCAAGTGCCTCACGTATTATTTTTATTTAATGACTGTCCGTTATTTGGATCAGACTAATTTAATTAGTATTTTTGTCTAAAATTATTAGTTATGCAAATAGCAGATTTTTTTAGTAAATATAGAGATGAACAAACTTGCAAGGATTTTTTTAAACAAAAGCGTGAGGCTGGATTAAAGCGGTGTAAGCAGTGCGGCTCGCTTCATTTATACTGGATTGCAAAGGAAAGCAGGTGGCGCTGTAAGGAATGCAAATATAATATGGGCTTAAAGCAAGGCAGAGTAATGGAGAATTCTAACTTAGGATACCGAGTGTGGTTATGGGGATTGTACTTAATGACCTTGACTAAAAAAGGATTTTCTGCATTAGAAGTTAAGCGATTGATAGGACATAAACGTTATGAACCTATTTGGCTAATGATGCAAAAGATAAGAATAACCATGGGGCATAGAGATGATAAATATAGCTTAGACGGGTTTATTGAGATGGATGAAGGCTTTTTTGAAGGCCACCGAAAAAAAGAGGTAACGACTATAGAAACGAAGCCTGTAAAGGAAATGGACAGACAGGTAAAGGCAATAGTGGCTGTTTCTACAAAACCAGTTACGCAGGCTGATCAAAAAGAAGATCGTCCTGAAAGCAAGGCAGGTTTTGTAAAAATAAGTGTGGTAAGCACTTTGTGCAGCACTGAAGTTAGGTATGAAGCTGAAAAAATGATACAAAAATCTGCAACAGTATTAACTGATGGCAGACGTTGTTATAGTGGCCTGAAAGATATTTGTGCTGCACATGAAGCAATAGTGGTAAAGGATAAAAAAGAAATATCAAAAGCATTTCCATGGGTGCATATTGCCATCAGCAATGCCAAAAAGAAAATACTGGGCCTGCACCATCAGGTGAAAGATAGTTACATGCAAAACTATTTGAGTGAGTTTTGCTGTAAGTTTAACCGCAGGCACTTTGGAGTAAAACTTTTCGATAGATTAGTAGTGATAGCAGCTATTGAAAAACCTTGGTACATGCCCTAATCCAAATAACGGAGAGTCATTTTTTATTTTATTGATGAAGTTTTAGGGCTTTGCTATGTGCGTGTGCCTACCTGGCTACCCTTTAAGCTGCAGATATTTTTCAACGGGCATGCATGGCTCGTAGTGAACTGGCAAAGAAAAATATAGACCACCAAATGATGGACAATGCTTTTATAACAATAGATAATTGGGCTAAAGCACAAAAGATAAACGACAATCTGTCTATTGAAAAACTGCATAAAAAATTAAATGCCTTTGCTGCAAAGTATTGCCCTGTTCACAAAGTATTTAAGCAGCAATATCACAGGAGCATCGTAATCATAGGACTATTTACGGTATTGTTCACGAAAGGTCAATGCCGGCATGCCAACCACCTTTCGGAAAAAGCGTGAAAAATAAGAATGGTCATCAAAGCCCAGATTATGTGCAATCTCTTTAACATTCAGCGGGCTGTAATACAATAGCCGTTTCGCTTCCATCATCAATTCCTGCTGTATCCAGTAGCTTACCGGGAAGCCGGTGGTTTTTTTCAGCGCCTCGTTCAGGTAGGATTCAGAGACGTTTAATTTCGCTGCGTAAGCTGAAGGACTCTTGATTGTCCGCAGGTGATCAACCAATAGCTTTTTAAACTCGCTTGCTAATGTAGCTAAACTTGACTGTTTAACATCACCCACGCGAAAGTCGCTATAACAAGCGGTGAACATGCTTATAAAAGACTGCAGCAAGCCATTGACTACCGGAACATAAAAAGGTTTTTCGGCCTCCTCCTCCTGTTTTTCACTAAGCAAACAAAGCAGGTCGCGAAATTGCCTTAGCTGCACATCACTGCATAAAAAAGGCGATTGCAGCAACAGCTTGCCTTCAAACACATTGCGGCATTCACGCGGGATGAGTGAGGTATCTACGGCAATAAACCAGCCGTCTGCCAGTTCGTTACGCATACGGTTATGAACCTGGGTGGGAAGGATATAGTACAATGCAGGTGCCTGTATTTCTATTTCATGAAAGTCAACCATTATCAATCCGTAACCCTTTTCCAGCACAAAAAATATATAATGGTCATCCCGGTGAGCGCCCAATGCCGCGACATCATCATCCTGCGGGACATCGGTCTGGAAATGCGCTATTCGCAGGCCAATGATAGAACCTTCAAGTATCTGGTGCAATGGTATATGTTTCATAAGAATGACCAAATTAATAAAAGAAACCTTTATTTGAATGGACGCAGCTAATTTTGTCCATCCTGATCCCGTTGGTATAAAACTCGAACCGATTATTAGAAGATTTAAAGCTTTTGAACAATTTAGTGAACTATTGCTGCCGTCCCCATTGGCAGTGACCAAAGTTTAGCTGTTAAAGGATATTGTTATTTAGCTAAAAAATACAATAAATCCAAGACTTCAACCGCCTTTTTTTCATCTATTTCTACTCCATTTTTCCGAGGAATTTTGACCGTCATTTCGGGCTTGATATTTTTTTTCAGTTAGGTTTTGTTCTGCCATCTGCCTGCATTTTTTGCGCAATACTGGCCATTTTGAGAAGAACTGTTTGACAACTATTAAGATGCTAACTACACGTAGTTGCCCACTGCTAAAATCGCAGGGGGTTTTTTTGTTTAAATTATATTCCTTTAGCTGGAAACATTGACCTATTTTACCAATAAGACAGAAGAATTGTTTACCGCAGCCGACCTTTTATCCACCGTACCTATAGTCAACTGGTTACCCGCAATGGTCTGCGCATGCGCAAAGGCGGCTGAGAACATGATTAATAGCAGTAGCTGTTTCATAATGAAAAATAAGCTTACTTTTTAATAATTATTGCAAAAAGGAATCGATATAACCCGCAACCTTTGCAGGTTGCTGCAACATAAGCAAGTGGCCGGCACCCGGTATAACAACCATTCTGGCACCAGGGATCTTTGACCTTACTTCCTGTTCCAATCTTTCCGGCGAGTCTACAATATCATTCTCACCTGCAATGATCAGCGTGGGTACGTTGATATCTGACACGCCCTCAGAAACATCTTCCAACAGCGCGAGGGTAGGCCAGCCAAGCCTGGAACTTTCATTGTTGCTTTGTATGTCATTTACCACTTGAGCCCTTATTTCCGGACTCAGATCGGCAGCTTTAAAAACATGATCAATGGTTGCGTTGATCCCTTCTAATGAGGTGTAGGCATTGATCATTCCTTCATGCATCTCCTTTGGCATAACCGTAGGCACCGCGGGTGAAGGTGCAACCAAAATTAGTTTTTGCAAACCAGCGTGCTTTTGTGCCGCAATATGCTGTGCTATTTTGCCACCCATGGAATGCCCTACCAAAACGTAGTTTTGAAGACCGAGCTTATTGATCAGGACCAGGGTATCTTTGGCCAGCTCACTTATACTGTATCCCGATTCGGGCTTATCAGACTTTCCCCAACCATGATGATCGTAACTGACGCAGCGGAATTTATCTTTTAAGATAGATGTGACGCCATTCCAGGTGGACGATGAGCCACCCCAAAAATGCAGAAATATTAAAAAAGGCTCGCCCTTGCCTTCGTCTTTTACAAAAAGATTGATATTGTTAACCGAGTAGTACATAATGATTTTTCTTTAATGATTTAATACACCAAAGTTCGCGTTATGCGTAATCGCGGTAAAGGTAATTAAGCGCCTTAATATGATACTTTTGCTACCGTTCCATTAAATGGAGGCATATTCCATCCGGAATTCGGCAGGGGTTTTGCCGGTGTATTTTTTAAAAAATTTATTAAAATTGGTGGGCTCATCAAAACCTAAAAACAGGCCTATTATTTTGCCGGAATCATTGCTATGCACCAGCAGCCTTTTAGCTTCCAGTACCACCCGCTTGACGATAAGTTGTTTGGGACTTTTTCCAATTGTAATTTGCACGGCATGGTTAAGTACTTTATTGGAAATAAATAATTTTTGCGCATAGAAGTTTACGCCCTTTTCCTTTTTGAAGTTCTTTTCCAAATAATTTTGAAACGAAATAAGATAATCAAGAAACACCCCAGGTTGGACCGTGCGATAACCTATCTTTTGCCGTTCCCGATCTGCCAGCATTATAAAATTGAAAAGATAATTCTTCAAAAGCAACGGTTGAAAATCATCTCTCAGACGTTTTTGTTCCGATTGCATTAAATCCCAAAGTTCCCGTAGTAAATTGTTTGCGGGGATAATATCGCTATCAACACTTCCTGTGAAGTTATTAAATAGAGAAATGCGCTGTAAAAACAGGTAATCGCTTTCAGTTTTAAAAAAGAAAGTATCCGTAAAAATGAGCACATCAGAATCAAATACACTGTGCTGATCATAAAACTGGACGGCATCTTTCCGAATAAATAAAAAAGAATCGGGCTGAATCGTAACCGGACGAAAATCAACCAGGTGAACCGGGGTGCCTGTTTTGAACCAGATTATAGCATAAAAAGCAGCCCGGTGCGGCACACGTAAATTCGCCTTTGACTGGGCATATTGATGATTTACCGGAATGATTTCGAACCCAAGAGGTAAGCGTTCATTAAATCTCAATTGTTTGATACTTGTTTTCATCTTGATCCAGTTAACGGCAGCAATTTAATATAAACCGGAGCCATCGGTTATACAAATAAACCCTGACTATCAACAAAAGGTCGCAGTCAATACTACCATTATTATCATTGTAATCCTGTTTGTGGATTTCGTCATAAAGCCACTGATGCAAATGAACAGATGGTTAAGGAAATAAAAAAGTATGTAAGTCCTTTACCTGAGTTAAAACTTTTCAAAGAAGTTATTATATCTGTTTTTAAATCAAAGACAAGTCTACAACGAACTCAAGCGAAGCAGTTAAGTACCCAACTTGAAGAAGCTAATAAGAGGTTATCAAAAGCAAGGGACTTATTACTTGCAGGTGACATTGAAGCAGATGACTACAGGGCTATGTAACACAAAAGCGCAGGATCATTGGTTCGATGTTCCCTGAAAAATTAACTTTTGACGGATTCCAATATCGAACCACAAGGGTTAATGAAGCAATTAACTTAATTACGCTGATAAACAAGAAGTTAGAAGTCAAAAAAAATGGGACAAATCGTTTTTTTCTGACTTGTCCCAAGAGGTGGTCCAGTTGGTACAAACCTCGAACTATTTATTAAAAGATTTGAGACTTTTGAGCGATTTGGTTGCGGCTAAAATAAAAGATTTTGATTCATGAATTGCAATAGGAAAAAAATATATAACATTTAGCAAACCAAAAATCTATCAGCGAATATTATGGGGGAGTAATTTTTTTAGCGTGAGTCTTTTAAATCCTATGACCATAAGCCCGTTTCCTGGGCAAATTTGCGCCGGTGTCAAACCGGTTCGCACGGCCGTCGTGGTTTGACCATCGCGCATTACCCTCCGAGTTCGACTGCCTTCCCAACGAAAGTCTGTGATTCGCACGACTCGACCAGAAACTCGGCGAGGTCGGCCCGTGAGATGGTTTCGGGCACACGCACCAGTTCCGTCGTACGTGTGTACTTGCCTTTCGCCTTGCCGTTTGTAAGCCGTGTGGGGCGGGCAATCACGAAGTCTATACCGCTCTCGCGGGTCATGCGCTCCTGCACGTCGTGGTCTCGGAAGGCGTACTTTATCAGCATACCTATCATGAAAGTACGCTGGAACCAGCTCGCCGCGTGGTAGCTGTCGCCTACCCCGTGCGCACTGAGCACCACCAGGCGCTTCACGCCGTGCTCCTTCATGGCGTCAATGCAGAATTTTGTGCCCTCTGAGAAGTAATCAGGCTTCTCCCTGAAGCCTTTAAGGGAGGTCGACGACACGCAGATGATTACCGCGTCGTGGCCCTTTACCGCGGCACGCACCGAGGCCGCGTCATGGAAATTGCCCGTTACCTTCGTGAGCTGCGGGTGGGTCAGGTCGAGCTTGGAGGGTGTACGGGCAAAGGCTGTGACGGTGTAGCCTTTTGCGAGGACAGCCTTGACGCAGAGGGCGCCGGTTCCCTGCGAAGCACCTAAGACTAGTATCTTCATTTTGTTTTCCATTTTCATTGTTTGTTTTAACTATGTGGTGCGTTAGATTGTTGAACCGGCGATGGCCCAACGGGCTCTGATAGCGCCGCGGCGCAAACACCTGGCCGTAAACGACGAAGCGACCTCATTACGCTGAATTTCAAATTGGTTATATGAGATCCCTAATCCAGGTTCGTAATTTCGACTGGTCATTTCGCATCATCTTACCAGAGTGAGGGCGAGCAGGTCGGTTGGCGTGCCGCCTCCGCAGACGGGGGCACCGCCGATGAAGTATGCGACCCCCTTTAAGGTTGCTGCTCCGAACGCGTGTCGGGCTTGCGGTAGTGGCGTGAGCTTGGTCCAGCTATCAGTTTTGCGATTGTAAGCAGTCACGTCTTTAAAAGCTTCACCGCCGGGCGTACACTCGCCGCCGGCATAGATAATAAGGTCATTCAACACTGTATAAGCGCCGGCAGAGCGGGGGACCGGCAGCGGCGCGGCGACGGTCCAATTATCGGTCTTGGGGTCGTAGACATCGTGCCGGTCGAGATTATCCCCGAAATCGGCGACACGCCGCCGAAGAGGTGTACCTTGCCGTATAGCACCACGATTCCAACATGGTCGCGCGCCGGCCCCGGAAGTGGCACTCCCTGTGACCACTGGCCAGTCGTCGGATCATAAATTTCATGTGTCGTAACTGTCCCATACCCGGCAAACAGGTCGGGTGTTCCGGGCGCCGATATCTTTATCACCTTGACAGGGTTGCGGCCGCCGAAGATGTGAATCTTGCCACCGACCGCAACTGCCGCTACCGAACCCCGTGTACTGGAAATCTTTGGAAGCGCACTCCATTTGTCCTTCTTCGGGTCGTAGATAAAGGCCAGATCCTGCGCACCCATATGTACAGGGGAGGTGAAGCCGCCGATGGCGTAGAGTTTGCCGTCAAGTGCCGCGACACCGACGTGGCTCAGACCGTACGGCAACGGCGCCCGCTCCTGCCAGGCGTTGGTTTCCGGATCGTACATCATGTTCAAAGTCGAGGCATAATTTGGAGTGCCTTGACCTTTCTGCTCGGTGCCGCCGACAGCATAAACCTTGCCGTCGAGCGCTGCAACACCAACTTCGGCCATACCGACCGGAATTGGTGCCTTGTTGGTCCAGGTTCCGAGGCCGTCCATATTTATTTTACCTGTAGCATTGTTCAGCTTAGCATCAATAACCTTTTCAACCTTTTCGCAAGAAGTTAATGTCAAAGTGATACCGCATAAAATGACCAGCTTGAATATGATAATATTTTTCATAATTTTTAATTTAAAATTTAAAGTTCCAGGTAACTGTTGGCAGAGGTGCAGGAAATATACTTGTGATGACGCTTTCTGCAGATGGTTCATGTATAAATTATTATTGACACAAAGGAACATGGATCTTTTAGCAAAAGAAATAGCTGCTTCGGGGTAATGATAGGACTATTTGCGGTTTAAGGCTTTGCGAAGGGCGGGAATAGTAGCACAAATGCTCAATTTAGCACTCGTGCCCGCCTTTTGCGAAACCCTTGTATGTGTCCTGGTAAGCTGCCTTTGTGATGAGATCAGGTCTTACGGTGGGAGAAGCGGAGCGACCTTTACCATCAAAACGGTTGTATGCGGCGTTGCTCTAAAGGGCGGGTTCGCGAATGATACAACAGGTGCGTCTGAAAGAGCCGACCGTATAGAGAAGCGGCTGTGAGGTCTTGATAATTGTTGGTGATGCAGAAAGAAACGATGCACATGATTGTTTCGATTAGAGTTAACATTCGTTATAAGTTTCCAGAAGTGTTAGCTGCATCCGGGATGAAGCCGCCCGAATTTACAGACAACCGTAAAGGCGGAACTGGAGAACCTGTGCTGGTTAAATATGCGCGAATAGGTAAAACGGTTTGCAGGTGCGCCAGAACGTACGGAAGGCATTAGCCGCGATCTTTGTTCCATCTGTATTGATCTCCTCAAAGCCCAGCAGCCCTTCTTCCGCCAGGAGTTTTACCACATCTTCAAACACACTGCATACTGCGTATTGCAGCCGAACGCCCCTGAAACGGTTGATCGTATTGTAATCAGGATAACCCATCGAACTTAACCACATAAAGTAAATGCTTTCCTTGCATGCGGCAGCCAGTTTACGGCTGGGGTAAGTATTGGTGACATATCCAAAAACCACCACCTTAAGCAACAGCTACAGATGATAGCTGGAACTGCCTTTAATATGATAAGCTTTTAATAGAGGTTCGATATTGAGTTTGTCAATAACCTCATTTTACAATCCGGAGCGGATGCGCCTGGGGAATAAGCTTTTCCAACGTCGGTGGTATAGCAAGGACGTGCTGCTGGTTACAGGAATTCAAAATCGGTTGCTTTATCGCCATTTCATATCTGTTTATACTTTTTACATATCAAAATCAGATAATTAAACCAAATCGATATCAATAAAAAATCCAAAATAGATAATATAACCGACCAAATAAAAAAAAGGGCTGATCATGATTTATGATACAGCCTTATTGTCCTGCAAAACCTGAATCTTACTTCTCGACAGGAGTTTCGGGCGTCATATCGTAAGACGCCTGCAGGGCTGCGGGACGAGTCCCCAAGCCATCCTTGATCTTCTTTGTCCAGACGTTGTCGATATTTTTCTTTGTCTCCTCCAGCATTGACTTTGGTTCCAGATTGCGGAAGGTTTCAACCTCGCCTGCAGCAACTGCAGTCAACGTAGCATAGACCGGTTCGGGATCGAATTGTGCCCGGGGGAACGCCAGCTTTAAATAGTCGAATAGTCGCTCGGTTGGATCATCCTCCCAGCTTGCGTAGGTGTCGAATCCACGATCATTGAAACCGGTAAGGAACGGCCCTGGATTGACGGTTGCCACTTCTATCCCGAACTCCTGGAGCTCGAGGCTCATAGTCTGCGCAACCGCCTCCACGGCGTGCTTGGAGGCAGAATAGATACCAGTGAACGGATTGACATTCAGACCCTCACGGGAAGATACCCAAACGATCCGACCTTCGCCACGTTTAACCATCTGCTTGGCGATGCCCTGTGTCAGCAGCAAGGGACCGATGACGTTCACCTCGAACTCGTGTCGCATATTCGCCCCTGGAATGTCCACAACAGATCCGCCTTCCAGCATCCCGGCGTTGTTGACAAGGATTTCTACGTTCCATGCCAGCGCCTTCCGTCGATCTCCCTCGTTGGTAACATCTAGTTTTTCTATCTGAAGGCTCACACCTCTTTCTTCGGCCTGACGTTTCAATGGCATCACCTGTGCGTAAATCTCTACAGCGGCGATAACTTCAAAACCCTTCTCTGCCAGCCTTATCGCGGCCTCGTTCCCGAAGCCGGTACCTGCACCTGTAATTAGTATCTTCTTCATATTAAGTCCTCCTTTTGCTTGTCAGCAACTGCTGCTGAGTTCGGTGCGATAGCACGCGTCTCGGTTAAGATTTGCGAACGGCCGGCCCAACCTGCACAGGTCGGCATTGGCCCAGTTTCGATGTTAAACTTCATTTTTATTGTAGTGGTTTTTAAGTGTTTTCCCGAAAGGTTATTCTTTAACTTGTAATTTCAATCAAAGCTAAACTAAACAAACTGGCAATAAATTGATGTATATCAAGACTTTGATTAAAGTAAAGTATCCCTAAAATAATACTGATGTTAGGTACCGTTTATTTTATAATATTGTTTAAAGGATCTATTTTACTGACCAGGTAGTTAAATTTAGTTTTATAAATCTTTTGATAGGAAAGGATTTGTTTGTGAATGCTGCGGCTGGAGTGACGATATTTAACAAGAGTCAACAGCCATCAGCAGATGATTCCGGTTTTACCCAAAAAGGTGACATCTAATATTGAATAATGTCATTACAACTTATTTACTTTTAACGTGGACATGCAATAATGTCCCCATGCTATAATATTAGGATTAACACGGTTTTTATGAATACTGAATTAAATATACTATTTTCCAAACGCCTGAACCTCGGGCCTAGTTACGCTGATAAATTCCAGGAATTAATGTCAACTAAAGTTGTCAAAAAGAATAATTTTCTCATTAGTGAGGGAACCGTTTGTAATTTTCTGGGTATTATTATCTCCGGATCAATGCGTTCTTTTGTGCGAAATGAAAAACAAGAATTTAATAATGATTTTTACTTTGTAAATGACTTTGTGAGTGCTTATAATAGTTTTCTAACAAGACGGCCTAACGCCTGTAATATACAGGCTCTATCTGACACAGAAATTTCCTTTCTCAACTACGACCAGTTGAATAGTCTTATAGATGAAGATCTGGAATGGATGAAACTTGGGAAGTATGTTTCAGACCTTTTTTATATCAGGAAATGTGAAAGAGAAACTTCGTTTCTTACACATTTAGCGACAGAAAGACTTTCCATTTTTCTAAAGAATTACCCTGATATAGAACAAAAGGTTTCACAATATCATATCGCATCCTATCTCGGTATTAAACCTGAAACATTAAGCAGGATAAAAATCCAGGGAAATATTAAGAAATCTTAAGCGAGGATTGCGCATCTTAAAGTTTAAAAGCTAACAAAATGAAAATTGCAATGCTCCAAATTTTATCAAGGCTATGGTCGGCAAATTAAAAAAAAGAGGTTCTTCGGTAACGTTAGTGGAAGGTAGTTACAAAGATGAATGATACTTTTGTGAAAAAGAATAATGGAATTTGATAAAGTTTTATCCGATATATTAGAAGTAAATTTTGTTCTTCAGTTGCTTGAAAGTGTCGAACCCGGTTGTCCGCAACGTGTTTCAGCTTTTTTATAATCTGCATTCACACATTCGGGATGGTTGTTACTCATCCATCCCGACTTTTTCTGGAATACTTCTTTGGCTAAAACAATTAAGCAATTCGAATATTTTAGTTATTCAGTAAACGAAGCTTTGTATCTGTCAGAAAAAGAAGAAGTAACAATTACAGGTGTTTTACAAAACATCGAGCAAGAATATCATTCAAACATTGACAAATTTAGCCGGCCTGTCATACTTGCTCAATTTGAGTTATTGCTCAATTATAACGCTTGCCAATTCATTGTAAGTAAGTTCTTCACTTGCAACATAGCGTACTTTTCTTCCTGTGAGTGGCGTTGTAATTTCTTCTGTAATGGCACTTGCTATGTCTGTTGGTGATACCCAGGAATTAACAACTTCGTTACTGATATTAGATGCAATAAATCCGTTGTTTTTTGCGGAATGAACTTGGGGTAATAAATTGTAATAAAAATCGGTTGGGCGAATGTGAGTAATGGCAACATCAGGCAACAATTCGTTTAAAATATTCTCTACGTAATGTGGACCAAGAAGAATTCCATTTCCTTTATCTAAATGTCCACCAATTGTACTAAGATTTATAACACTTTTTACTCCCGTCTGATTAATAGCTTTTGCATAATTATTACCAAGTCTTCGATAATGTCCAATTAAATCAAGGTTATGGTCAAAATAGTTGATTATTTATTTAAGCAAATAAATAATTGGAAGATTTATTGATGTGCGGGAATTATTTATTAATAAAAAGTACACCATTTTTATAGTTGATCAATTGACGCTGCTTGTATGCTTGTCCGGTTTTAAAGTTCAGGAAAATGATGCTGAGCGCTTACGCAATTACTGATTATTGCCTTTTTGAATATATAAATTAATGCTTTAATATTACTATTAAAAATGCTTATATCAAACATCGTATACTCTTAATGTACTTATACTTTTTGAATTTCCTCTCATAATCAATTTTATAAACTTTCTTTGTTTATTCGGGATTTTTTTAATTTTCATGTAATGACATTCATGCTTTCAAACTATTGGCTGGTACTTATTATTCTTACTGCCTTCGCCTTCGTTACTATAAAAGCCAGGAAACTTACCTTGCCTGCGGGAGTTGCCGGATGGGTTGCAGGTTTATTGGTTTTTGCAGGAGCAGGTTATACAGGAGTAGCTATGATAGCAATATTTTTTATATTAGGCACAGTCGCTACCTCGCGGGGAATGAATATAAAGCAAAAACTGGGTTTAGCAGAAAAAGATAAAGGCAGAAGAACAGCAGGACAGGTCGTCGCAAACGCGGGTGCAGCAGCTATATTGGGCGTATTGGTAATAGTTTACCCGGCAAAAGCAGGTGTATTCAGATTAATGATGGCTGCATCTGTAGCTTCTGCTGCTGCAGATACTTTATCTTCTGAACTTGGAAATATTTACGGTAAAAAATTCTATAACATAATCACTTTTAAAAAAGATACAAGAGGGCTGGATGGTGTTATAAGCCTGGAAGGAACATTAATTGGCATAGCAGGAAGTGCAATTATTGCCATAGTGTACGCAATTGGTTATGGTAACAACGGACACGTTTTATGGATAATCGTCGCCGGCACGATTGGTAATTTTTCAGACTCTATTGCAGGCGCTACATTAGAGCGTAAAGGCTTTTTGCGCAATAATGAAGTAAATTTTTTGAACACCATTATTGCATCTTTATTTGCCCTGCTGTTATTTTATTTATTATCGCAAAGTGAAAACAGCGGTTACGATTTGCAACTGTAACAAAAAAAGCCTCAAAAGAGGCTTTGAAGCTATAATTATAAAAAACGATTTTTAATTACTATTTCTCTTCTGGTCATTATTTGCAGGAATGGGAATGGGAATTAATTCAGGTTTTTTATCATCAAACAAAATAGATAGCAATTCACTCAAACTCATATGAAATATTTTAAAGTTAAAAACTTAATTATTAATTTTTATTCTACAACTATTATTATCGAGACGTAAATTACAAACAAATAGCGTATGTAAGTGTTAAAAAATTAAAATAACCTTTAATATTTCTTAAGCTTTAAATCTTTTTAGTGCTTTGCAGGTTGAAAAAAAATTATTCATATAATGCTAACCCATGTTTTTGATAGGATTAATAAGGGAAGGAAAAATTCCCGCTGATAACCGCGTAGCCCTAACTCCCAGGCAATGCAGATGGATACAGGAAAACAGACCGGAAATAAAAGTAGTGGTACAGCCATGCAATAACCGTTGTTTTTCAGATAAAGAGTTTAGCGCTGCAGGTATTGAATTAAAAGAAGATTTGCAGGATTGTGATCTTTTATTAGGCATAAAAGAAGTGCCGGTTAACTTTCTACTTAGTAAAAAGAAATACATTTTTTTCTCGCATACAAAAAAAGAACAGCCGCACAATCAGAAGATGTTGCAGGCAATTGTTGAGAAAGAAATAACATTAATAGATTATGAATGTCTTGAACACGAAGATGGTCAGCGAATTTTAGGGTTTGGGTTTTTTGCAGGAATTGTAGGTGCACACAATGGTATGTGGGCTTACGGAAAAAGGACAGGAACATATAGCTTATGCAGGGTTGGGGAATGTAAAGAGTACAAACAACTGATAAATACCTATTTCGGGTTGAAGTTACCGGCCATAAAAGTTGCAGTGACGGGCAGCGGCAGGGTAGCAAGCGGAATTTTGGAAATTCTGAATTTGATGGACATAGTAGAAGTTGAGGCGGATGAGTTTTTGCAGCGGGAGTTTTCTTATCCTGTGTATGTTCATTTAAAAGGGCATGATTTGTATAAACACAAATTGCATGGAAAATACAGCCGCGAAGATTTTCATGCTAATCCGGCCAAATATAGCAGCAGGTTTACACCCTATATTTATCATACTGATATACTTATGAACGGAACATACTGGGAAAAGGATATTCCTGCTCTTTTTAGCTGGGAGGACATGCTAAGCCACGATTTCAGGATACAAACCATAGCAGATATAAGTGATGATATACAAGGAGGTGTGCCTTGCAACCTTGGCAACAGCACAATTGAATTTCCTGTATATGGTGTTGACCCGGTGAGCAGGCAAATTATTGGTCCTTATCAAAAAGGCGGCGTGGATATAATGGCTGTGAGTAATCTTCCTAATGAATTGCCAAGAGATGCCAGCAGTTATTTTGGTGACCAGTTTATAAAGTATATATTAGACGAGATAAGAATAAACGATTCCCCTGTAATAGAAAGAGCTGCAATAGTAAAAGAAGGAAAGCTGACCGATCCTTATTTGTATTTAGCAGATTATGCAGAAGGTAAGCTTTTTGTCAAAATAAGAAATTTTTAAAGAGTTACCTGACCCATGTTTAATAATTAATAGTGCCACTGAACCCAGGTGAGTAAAAATACCATACTGAACTGCATAAATACTAAAAAAATTGTAGGTGTTAAATCTATAAATAAACTTATTTTTCGTACCTTTATTCCCGTTTCAATATTTAAATACAAGAAGTACCGACGGGTACATGTATCAATCTAAAACAAAATAATGGGTAAATCACAGGAAACTTTTAGTAAAAAAGAAAAAGAAAAACAAAGATTAAAAAAGAGGCAGGATAAACAGGAAAAGAAAGAGGAGCGCCAGGCAAATACCAGAAATGGTAATAACCTGGAAAGTATGCTTGCCTACATTGATGAAAATGGGAATATTTCATCAACACCGCCTGATCCGCGCAAAAAAATAGTTACTAATGTAGAAGACATCCGTATCGGTGTAGCTAAGCAGGAACCGGTCGACGAGGCAGAGCTAATAAGAACAGGTGTTGTTACTATGTTTAAAGATGACAAGGGTTATGGCTTTATAAAAGATAGTAAAACCCAGGAAAGTGTTTTTGTGCACATTAATTCTTTGATTGATCGTATTAAAGAACACGATAAAGTTACCTTTGAAGTGGAAATGGGTGTAAAAGGAAAAAATGCCGTAGGTGTTAAAAAGGCTGTATAAAAAAATGTGTTATTTTTTTGCTTTTGTTGAATTTGTAAAGTGAGTTATCGTAAAAGGAAACTCACTTTTTTTATTTTTATTTCTTTTATAAGTTATTAATTGCTCCGGGCTTTAATTTTATACTCATTATTAAAGAAGATCAGAATTTCGCTTGCCTGAGATTTTTTAATTCTGCATAAAAAAAGTCTTATTTCTTAAATTTGAATTTAAAAGCACAAGTTCAAATTTCCTTCTGTTTTCAAACTCTTCTATTTCTTTCGTAAATTTTCAAGCTCTTCTAAAAACATATATCCCGCTTACAAATAATAGTGTAAACACATGCGGCTCTTAAAGTACGAGTGTTAATCTTTTCTAAAGATATTATTTATCCTATTCTTTCAAAACTCACTATTAATTTATTGTGGAAACCTGAATATGGTAAAACACATTTACTTTCATTCAATTCATTAGTCACGAAAAATAAAAATAAATCAGTTGTAACTAACTGTATTTAAGCTGCTTCTGAGTCATTTGCTCCTGCGGAAATTTTATAGTTATTGCTGCCGGCAGGTTGACTGCCTTTTTATAATTTCTTAAAGGTTAATTCGTTATTATAAGCGGAAAGAGATAAAATAATAATAATAAAAGAATATTTATAAGGCTCCTGCAGACTTCACTTGTTAAAACAAATACAATTACTATTTTTGAAACCTACTGAAATTACTACCCAATACTTATGAGAAGATTTTGTTTCCTTTTTCTATTTACCGTCATTGTCTCTAATTGTGTTATATCGCAGGTTGCTATTAATAATACCGGCGCCGCGCCTGACTCTTCGGCTATGCTTGATGTAACTTCAACCAATAAAGGTTTTCTTCCGCCAAGAATGTCTCATTCTTCTATACTTGCCATCAAATCTCCTGCTGAAGGCTTAATTGTCTATGACAGTACTTTGCATAAACCGCTATATTATAATGGTACGCTTTGGACGCCTTTGAATGACAGCAGCATAGCTTGTAACTGTGTAGTAGTTAGCGCTGTATCGAAAGGAGCAAAAGCCGATTATGTCCAGGAGACGGGTCAGGGAACAGACAACTCAGATGCAATACAAAGCGCAATAGAGGAAGTGAGGGCAGCCGGTGGCGGTAAAGTGCTGTTACCTTCCGGATTTTTGAAAATAACAAAGCCCATTATTACTTATCCTGATATAACCCTGTCAGGTTGTGGAAAAAATCTCACCCAGATTTTTAAAGTAGGAACAACTGCTTCAAACATTGGATCAGTTCCTGCACCGGGGCGAACTTTAAGTGACAATTACAATGTAAACAGCTTTATTTCAATTGTTCACCTCCCCGGCAGATTTGCTTATGATACTAAAATTGAAGGAATTGGCTTTTATGGAGACGGTAACACTGTTGATATAGGAATTTATGCTCCCCGTACAAGTCGTCTCTACATTAGAGATCTTTACATAAAAAATGCTAAAAAGGGATTTTTAACGTACGATAGCTGGTTTGGGAGTATCGAAAATGTGCTTATTGAGGCAGCAGATTATGGTGTCTCTTTCGAAAATGACGGTGAAGGGCAAGGAACCGGTACATCTATGACTTTGACAAATGTATGGGCAGTTGATGCGAAAATTAAAGGATACAATATTTACGGGTTATCGTATTCCAGCTTTCGAAATATCGCGTGTGATGGGTTTAACCGGGAGGGGTTAGACATTTCAGGAGTGTGGGGCGCCGCCTGTTATGCCTTTCACGTTTGCCACAATATTTCAATCTCGGGAATTGGGTTTGAGGAAAGCCGGGGAGCGGGCTTATTTTTAGATAATAGTTCTGTTGACATCTCAGGTGGTTACGGGTTAAATATGAGGGGTTTTAATAATTCTCAATTTTCAGGATTTATTTTTCTTACCGATTTTGCATTTCTTAAAATAACAAATGTTCATATTCCGGAGATAGTAGAGACGCGAAGCAGTTTTTGGAATGTAGTGGTGCAAAACAACAGTCGTATTATTTCGGAGAATACATCGCTGCCAAGCGGACCGGGACCCGACAGAATTGTGCAACGGGGATCAGAAATAATAGAGAACTCAAGTCTTTTTAACCGTGATGGTGTATTGATGAAAGTGAAATTAGAAGCTTTATAAACATAATTGTTAAAAAAAAAGCAGTAAACATTAAAAGTATTCACTTAGTGATCTGTACTGCTTAAAATCTTTATATGTCATCAGTTTCAAATAGAAATAAACTTCTTGTTTACATACCTTTTATTCTTTTTGCTTTATTATATTTTGGTTGCAGGAAAGGTGATATAGGGCCGCAAGGACTTCCGGGAACAAAAAGCCTTTTAGATGTTCACCCTTTAGCAGCCGGAACTGCCTGTCCGAATGGCGGCATAATAATACTTTCGGGAATTGATATAAATAATGACGGAAAGCTCGACAGCACAGAAGTAGATCAAACACAAAATGTATGTAATGGCACGAATGGAGCCGCAGGCTTAAAAAGTATTTTAGACATTCAGCCTTTGCCTGCCGGAAGTGCATGTGTAAATGGCGGGGTGATAATACGATCAGGAATTGACAAAAATAGTGACGGAAAGCTTGACAGTACTGAAGTAGATCAAACACAAAACGTATGTAACGGCGCAAACGGAGTTAGTGGCGGCGAACAAGACAAACTTATTGTGTTACCCCTTGGAGGTTCGGTTTCCGCAAGCCAGACTCCCAGCCTGGGCCAGGACCCTATAATAAAATTCAACAAGAGCAATTTTCTCGGGGTAGATTCAATTGTATTTATTGCTGTTCCCTATGTTTCCGATCCATCTTTTCAGTCGGTTGTAGATTTATATGATGCAACTGACTCTTTAGGCATAAGCGGAAGTGAAATAGTTTCAAATCAGACTTTAAATATAAATGGATTTTTACAAACAGGTAATATATACAATGAGATACCAGATAAGGAAATAACATTAGTTACCCGTACCAGGTCAACAAGAGAAGGCGCTTACGCAGGGTGTTATTATGCCTATCTTGTCTTATTCAGAAAGTAGTAAACGACTTAAGATACTATTCAGGAAGCTGTTTTAAATTTTGATACTATTTTCTATAACAAAGCTAAAAGATCCACAATGAGATACCGATGAACGAAATGCGTTGCAACGATGATGCATGAAGAGCAAATTCCTGTATCAAAATAAAATAAAATGTTCTTTTATCCTTACAAAGAAAACTAATTAAGATGGATTTTAAGTTTTGGCTGAAATTCCCGGGAAACTTGTTCATTGTTTTTCTATTAAAAGCGACTGTTTCTACAGCTCAGCTATACAACGCGCATGGTACAATCAGAATTATGAATGGAAGTTCCGTTGTTTGCATGGGCAATTTCACCAATGTATCAGGTACAATTACCAACGATGGCAAGTTAGAAGTGAAGGGTAATTTTAGTAACAAAAATATCTATAACTCAATAGCAAAAGAAGATTCATTGTCGTTAACCGGCGATGGAAGTGTAACATTATATAGTGGCTCAGCGATACTAAATAATTTGCTGGTATCTAAAACAAATGGGGGAGGAGTTACTTTAACCGCAAATGCAACCATAGGAAAAAATTTTGATTTACATGCAGGAAATTTTTCAACCGATCCTCAAAAGCCGTTTGAATTGGCTGCACCTGCTTCAGCAGGTTTTACATTTGGTACAGGCACACAGGTAACAGGAAAAGTAAGACGAACAAACTGGGTAAACGGAACTGCAGTTGTTTTTCATCAACCCGACATGAGAGTTACAACTGCAGGAGGCATTGCACCAGCTAACCTGCTTATAAATATGCTTCCTGACAGTGATCCTGCATCTTCCGGGCCACAGGTAAAAAGATATTTTTATTTCAGCCCCGTTGGAGGAAACAACTATACTGCTGATATTACTTTCCCATACAGCCCGGAAGAACTAAATTCAAATAATGAAGCTAACCTCATAGCCTGGTATAACGACCCATTAAACAACTGGAGTCAAAAACTTACCGGCAATACCATTAATACAGAATCGCATTACCTTGTTTCTGCAGGTATAAAGGCAGGTATTTTAGCCAACAGAGAATGGAAACTTGCAGAGATGGAATACGATAGTAAGAATCCCAACCTGTTTGTTTATCCTATACCCGCAAAAAATACTATGAATGTACTTCTCACTGCAGACAAAAATAAAAAAGCCACCCTTCAACTGTCGGATATTTCAGGTAAAGTATGCCGGATTTTGCAGAAGGATATACAAAAAGGTGTAAATAAATTAAGTTTAAATATTACACAGTTAAGCGCGGGCCAGTATGTTTTGAAAGTAAAAGAAGATAATGTAATACAAACGAAAGTAGTTTTGATTGACTGAGCAGTGATAAAAAAAGTGCATTATTAATCCTGCAATTTTTAATAAAATGTATTTAATGCATTACTTCTGCCAGCTCTTTTTGTATACGTGCACAGGAAAGGATGAATGGCTTTTTTATTATGGCTAAAGATATTTCCTGTCCTGTAACCTCGTAAGAACCATGAATAGAACCTAAAGGGGTTTTAGCCTGAAAGCTGCCTTGTGCAGAACCTCCGTCAAATGCTCCACCTGCTCTTTCTATTTCCCGCCTGGCTCTTTTCAGCAGGCTTTCCGGATCTCCTGAAAATGGTATACTGAAACGGCACATAATAACAATTTGATAAATGTAAATATTTAATGCTAAACAAGTAATTATTTCAATAATTTGGCCAGGGTTATAACGCAACTTTTTTTAAAGACCGCAACAGAAGATCCCCAAATAAGTATCCGGAATAAGAAGTAAATCATTTTGTTTAAAAAATTTAATTTTTAATTTTAAAATTAATGCTTGTAGCTTTTGAGAAGAAATTTGCCTGTTTGCAATTGGCATTATTACTGCTTATTTATTTTAAAAAAAATGCAAAATGGTGTTTTTTCTATCCGCCCATATCGTTGGCAAAACATGTGGGTATTTGATGACGAGCGGGTAGGGCTGATTAAAGAGCCTTTTGTGATGGGTATTCCCGAAATAATCAATAAGGCGGTAGCACATTTGCCTGATCCTGAAGCCGGTTTTACTGTTTTGTTTAATAATACCGGACTTCGATCTCCAAACGTTATACTAAAAAAGCTGGATATAGAATCAGGCGGAACGTGGTACGAACAGGAAGGGACGGATATGAAAGGCTGGCTGTGTCCTGCACTTTTCAGGTATTATCCTCAAGCTCCTGATACACTTTATATTAAGGTTTCAGAATGACATTTTAATCATTACCAATTTGTTTTGCTCACTAATGTTCCCTTTCTTTCAGAAAGGTGCAAATAATTGTCATTGGCATACAAGAGATATTATGTAAGTAGAATTTATAATTGTAACCAAAAATCTTAGGACGTATAAAACAAAATGCTACAGACCTATCAACTGAAACGGAACCTTTAAATTTTCCAGGGCCAGTTGCAGCCTTTCTTTATGAGTATCGGTTATAAATACCTGGCTTTTGCTCTCAACACATACATGATGCAGCAGATTTTGCATCCTCGCTGCGTCAAGCTTTTCAAACACGTCGTCGAGCAATAAAACAGGCGCAAAGCCTTTGGCTGAATCCAATGATTCAAACTCTTTTAGTTTCAATGCAAAAAGAAGGCTTTTTCGTTGTCCCTGGGAGGCAATGTTTTTAAAATTTTCATCATTCAGCTTCAGCTCTATATCATCTTTATGTATGCCAGTAGTTGTCCGTTGCAGCATGATGTCTTTTTGCCTGAAGGTTACCAAAAGCTTTCCAAAGTCATCTTCCGATAACTGGCTGTAATATTGCAATAATAGCAGTTCATCTGTTCCTGCAATTTGCCGATAGCTTTTTGCAACTGCCGGTAAGTACTGCTGTAAAAAACGCTTCCTGCTGTTATATATATATTTTCCGGGCTTTATCAGTTGGCTATCTAAAATATCGAGCAAAGCCTCGTCTATATAACCACGTTGTGCAACCGACTTCAGCAGGCTGTTTCTTTGTTGCAGCACTTTGTTGTAGTCAATCAGGCTTTGCAGGTATAGGTGATCTAACTGGCTGAGAAGCGTGTCTATATATTTTCTGCGGATATCACTGGTTCCGGTTACCAATTCTACATCGTCAGGTGCAATCATAACCGCAGGTAAAAGACCTATATGCGAACTGAACCTTTTATATTCTTCACCATTGCGGCGTATTTCTTTGCGGTTGTTTTCCCTTATAATGCAAACAATGTTTTCCGCTTCGCCGTTCCGGTCAAAATTCCCCTCTATGCGCATGCCCTGCAGTTCGCGGTGTACAAGCGTACTGTCGGTATTACTGAAATAACTTTTGGTAAAGCAAAGAAAATAAATAGCATCAAGCAGGTTAGTTTTACCCATACCGTTGTTGCCATAAATACCTATTATATTCTCACTAAAATTAAAATTTTTCCGGCGGTAGTTTTTAAACTGGTAAATGGTTATGTTTTGCAAATGCAGCATAAAAAGGGTGCAAGTTAAATGTATAGGATTATGTATTTATTCTGCACATGCTGTTTTTCCCTCTCTTCATCATATTTTGTCGTTTCTTTTATTAAAAATAAAAAAAGACTAACATTTTAAGATTGAAATATCCCCAATAATAAAGTTGCGTCTAAGACTGCAGGTAAAATCTATTGAAGCAACAACAACAGATAAAACAGACCGCTCAAATCATTGATTTTATTACTATTTTTACGCGTGTGCCCGGACGCGTTTGTCCTGTATATTTATTTTTGGTTCTATTCACTTATATTTGCCGCTCAAAATTTCAAGCAAGTGCCAACTAAATTTTCAAAAGAAACCTATTTGTACTGGTACGAGTTGATGCAGCTTATCCGACAGTTTGAATTAAAAGCTGAAGAAAAGTATAAAATGGCAGGAAAAATCCGTGGATTTTTCCATGCTTTTGTAGGGCAGGAAGCATTAGCTGCAGGTTGTATGACTGCAACCCGGCAGGAGGATCTTTTCATAACTGCTTACCGCGATCATGGCTGGGCTTTGGCTAAGGGCGTATCTCCCAATGCAGCTATGGCTGAGTTGTACGGTAAAGCTACCGGCACTGCCAAAGGAAAGGGCGGAAGCATGCACTTTTTTGGTGTTGAGCATAAGTTTTTTGGGGGACATGGTATTGTAGGAGCCCAGATAGGAACAGGTGCAGGATTAGCCTTTGCAGAACAATACCGCGGTACTGATAATGTTGTCTTGTGTTTTTTTGGCGACGGCGCCGCAAGGCAAGGTATACTGCACGAAACCTTCAACATGGCCATGTTGTGGAAGCTGCCTGTAGTTTTTGTTTGTGAAAATAATAATTATGCAATGGGCACTTCTGTAGAGAGAACAAGCAATGTGGTAGACATTTATAAATTGGCTGATGCATACGAAATGCCCGGCGACAAAGTGGATGGTATGGACCCTGAAACCGTTCACGACGCAGTAGCCCGGGCAGTAAAAAGAGCACGCGAAAAAGGTGGCCCAACATTATTGGAAATGAAGACCTACCGCTACAAAGGTCACTCCATCAGCGATCCGCAGAAATACCGGCGTAAGGAAGAACTGGATGAATATAAGATCAAAGACCCTATAACGCTTGTTACCAAACACATACTCGAATACAACTACGCAACGCAGGAAGAATTAGATGCTATTGACAAAAGAATAAATGATGTGGTGGAAGAAAGTGTTCGTTTTGCAGAAGAAAGCCCATGGCCGGATGATAGCGAACTGCTGAAGGATGTGTATGTAGAAAACGATTACCCTTTTATTGTTGATTAGGAGATAGAAGACGGACTGTGCAATGAATTAGCAATAAGGGGTTAACAACTTTAAAAAATTTAAATTTAAAATAAATAAAAATAAAAATGGCTGAGTTAAAAGTGCAGGAGGCTCCAAAAGTTAGTGAAGGAATAGAAGGTGCAAAAGACTTTTGGGAAAAATATAAAAATTTAATCATAGGTATTTCAGCAGCAATAATATTGATTGCAGGCGGATGGCTGTTGTACAAAAATTTTATTCTGAAACCCAGGGAGGAAAGAGCTGCCGAGGCGATGTTTAAAGCTGAAGAATACTTTAGAAATGACAGCCTTACCCTGGCGCTCAACGGAGACGGGCAAAATAAAGGTTTCTTAAATGTGATTAAAAACTTTGATGGCACAAAAGCGGCAAATCTTGCTCATTTTTACGCAGGTATTATTTACTTAAGAACCAATGATTTTAGTAATGCCGTAAAACATTTAAAAGATTTTTCCACAGATTCAAAACAAATCCAAATGATCGCTTATGGCCGCCTCGCTGATGCATACAGCGAACAGGGAAAAAAAGAAGATGCTGTGGATAATTATAAAAAAGCCGGAAATTATTTTCCTGAAGATGAAAGCAATTCTTCTGAGTTCTTATTTCGTGCCGGTTACCTGCTTGAATCTATGGGCAAAAACAAAGAAGCCGTAGACGTTTATAAAGAAATTAAAGAAAAATTTCCTAAAACAGAAAAAGGCTTTTCAATAGATAAATATATTTATCGCTTAAGTGTTGAAAAAAACGATTTCAGTGTAAAATAATATGGCTACAAAAGGAAACATTGCATTACATGAAGGCATCCCGTATATACAGGATGCCTTCATAGTTATTGTAAAAACTGAATGGAATGCGCACATTACAGACAAGCTGGAAGAGAGTTGTAAAATGGTATTAAATGATAGTGGAGTGCAATCAGAAACATTAATTGTGCCCGGCGCTTTTGAAATTCCCTTTGCCATAAAAGATTTTTATACAAACAGCACAAAAAAAGCAAATGCCTATATAGCCCTTGGAGCAGTTATTCGTGGTGATACGCCTCATTTCGAGTACGTGTGCAAAGGAATAACGGACGGAGTAATGCAACTTAATCTTTCTCTGAATGTTCCAACTATTTTTGGGGTACTTACAGTTGAAAACGAACTGCAGGCGCTTGAGCGCGTTGGCGGTATTCATGGCGACAAAGGAGAGGAAGCCGCAGTTACCGCAATAAAAATGATTGCATTGAAAAGAAGCGTCAAATAAGTTTCAGCGCTTCAGCACGAAGCTTTTTAATTATACTGTTTGGCTCCGTTGCGGGATAGGCGCCTGAACTTTTTTTGTAATTTTATTTACCTATTTTAATATTTTTAAATTTCACCTACGGGTTAATCGGTTTTATGAATGTTCAAATATTTATTCCCTGTTTCGTAGACCAGTTGTTTCCACAAACTGCATTTAACATGGTAAAAGTGCTCGAAAAAGCAGGATGCACCGTTTCTTATAACACTAACCAGACCTGTTGCGGTCAGCCGGCATTCAATGCTGGTTTTTGGGAAGAAAGCAAAGCAGTATGTTCAAAATTTTTAAAAGATTTCCAGGCGGCAGAATATATAGTGGCCCCAAGTGCCAGTTGTGTGGGTTTTATCCGTAACTATTATCATAAATTATTTGACAATTCATCTTCTCATAATCACTCGATAAAGGTTGGCGAAAAAACATTTGAATTCAGTGAATTCATGATAAAGGTGTTGGGAGTAGATAATGTAGGCGCTGTACTCGAAGGCAAGGCAACCTATCATGATAGTTGTGCCGGGCTGAGAGAATGTAAGATAAAAGAAGAACCGCGCAGATTATTAAGCAGGGTAAAAGGTCTCGAATTAGCTGAAATGGAAGACGTGGAAACGTGTTGCGGCTTCGGTGGTTCTTTTGCTGTAAAATTTGAATCAATAAGCATAGCGATGGCCGACCAGAAAGTGGGTCATGCATTAGAGACCGGAGCCAAGTATCTTATCAGCACCGACCTTAGTTGCCTTATGCACCTTGATGGATATATTAAAAACAAAGGTTATAATTTGCAAACATTGCATATTGCAGATGTGCTTGCAAACGGATGGTGAGAGGAAATCTAAAAGGAAAAAATCAAAAGGAAAAAATCAAAATCGGATTATTAATATTATTACTTTTTTACTTTTTAATTTTTATTTCAATGACGCACTGGTTAGTAAAATCAGAACCGTCTAAATACAGTTGGGATAAGTTTGTTGAGGACAAACAAACCCACTGGGACGGTGTAAGAAATTATACGGCAAGAAACAATCTCAAAGCAATGAAAAAAGGTGATGAAGTCTTCTTTTATCATAGCAATGAAGGATTGGAAATTGTTGGCATTGCCAAAGTGGCAAAAGAGGCTTACCAGGATCCCACTACTGATGATACTAATTGGGTTGTTGTTGACCTGAAGCCGGTAAAGAAGATGAAAAAGGCGGTCACACTTGCTGCCATTAAAGCAGATAAAAGACTGAAAGGTATAGCGCTTGTAAAACTTGGCCGGCTATCTGTTTGTCTTATAACCGATGAAGAATGGAATATAATACTTGAAGTTGGTGAAATGAAATGAGTTGCTGTTCTTACCGGTATAATAATGATAACTACCGCAGAATTATGACAAATAATGGTTCAGGATAAAAGCTGATTTTCGATATGAATATTGGGAAAAGGCTTATTATTAATGAAATTGAAAACTTCAGAGAGGAATGGGTTTTAAAAGTAATAAAAAAGCTTTTAGATAGATTATGAAGCAGAAGTAAGTGAGGTACATCAGCAGGTTTTAAATGATTCCATTGCTTTTTATTAAGCTAATCCTGCAAAGGTTTTAGATTGGGAAAAGGTGAAGAAGGAATTATTGTATAAATAACTATGTACCCGATAGTCATTTTACTGATGCTACGAATGATATTTAAAGATTGAATATAACAATTTAATCATGAGCAAAAAAAAATTAGTAGTACTAACGGGTGCAGGAATAAGTGCTGAAAGTGGCCTTAAAACTTTTAGGGACTCAGACGGATTGTGGGAAGGATACAACGTATACGAAGTGGCTACTCCCTCAGCATTTGCAAAAAATCCTACGTTAGTACTCGACTTCTACAACATGCGGCGCAAAGATGTAGCTGCGGCTCAGCCAAACGAGGCACATGCAGGACTCGCAGCGCTTGAAAAAGTCTTTGATGTAACAATAATAACTCAAAACGTAGACGACCTGCACGAAAGGGCAGGAAGCAGCAAAGTATTACACCTGCACGGTGAAATTTTTAAAATGCGGAGTGTAAAGAATGCAAAAATTATTTATGATATAAGGGGTGAAATTAATTTGGGAGACCTGGCAGAAGATGGTGGCCAGTTACGTCCTCATATTGTCTGGTTCGATGAGTTGGTACCAATGATAGAAGATGCAATAGAGGTAATGACAGGTGCAGATATCTTTGTCGTAATTGGTACTTCTTTATTAGTTTATCCTGCTGCGGGTTTAATAAATTATGCCCCGCCATATATACCAAAATTTATTATTGATAAAACTATCCCTTATACATACACTGTAAATAATTTAACCCCGATAGAGAAGCCTGCCACAGAAGGAGTAAGGGAGTTGCAAAAATTATTAATGCTAAATAGCTGAAGGGTAATTTCATTAAGATAATATTTTAGTTTCCTGAAAGCCACACGGGATGAAAGATGTTAATAGCCCGGGTGGGGGGAGACGGATTTAAATTAAAATCTTTAATCGTGTTAACCGGTTTAGCCCGAATAAAACTAGTGGAAGGTTCGACTTTATTGCTAAAACAATAACTTACATAATCAACATACTTACCTGTATGATCCATACATGTTCATCTACATGTGAGTTATCCTTCATTTTTTCTGTATCTCAGTTACCGGTTACCAGTTGCAGGAATCCGGTTGCCAGGTTTAATGGCAGTCTGCCGTATGTTCTAAGAACTGTCCGGCATCGTTAACGGTCAGTTGTCCGTTGTCTTTGCGTACATTTGCGGCCTAAAATTGTTTTAGTAATGTCTTTATATGCTCAGCGGGGTGTGTCAGCTCAAAAAGAAGAAGTACATGCAGCTACAAAGCACCTGAGCCACGGCTTGTTTCCTAATGCCTTTTGTAAAATTTATAGCGATTTCTTAGGAAATGATCCTGCCTGGGTAAACATCATGCATGCTGACGGCGCCGGCACAAAAAGTATTCTTGCCTATTTGTACTGGAAAGAAACCGGGGATATAAGTGTATGGAAAGGGATTGCACAGGATGCAGTAATAATGAATGTTGATGATTTGCTCTGCATTGGCATTTATGACAACCTTTTATTTTCATCTACTATTGACAGAAATAAACAACATATACCCGGCGAAGTGCTTGAGGTTATTATAAACGGTACTCAGGAAGTCTTTAACTGGCTAAAAGACTTAGGTGTAAACATTCACTATCTCGGCGGGGAAACAGCAGACGTGGGAGATGTAGTGAGAACCATTGCCGTAAACGGAACCATGACAGCAAGATGGCCCAAACAAAAACTGGTAACAAACGACAAGATACGACCGGGAGATGTAATAGTGGGTTTGGCAAGTTCAGGCAGGGCAAACTATGAGGCTGAATATAACAGCGGCATAGGAAGCAACGGCCTGACCAGTGCCCGCCATGATGTTTTGAAGAAAAAGTATGCAAAAGCTTTTCCGCAAACTTTCGAACCTGAAATAGCAGAAAATGTAACCTATATTGGTAATTATGATTTACACGACATAATAGAAGCAGATGGAACTACAACCAATATCGGTAAACTTCTTCTTAGTCCTACGCGTACTTATACGCCTGTTGTGAAAAAGCTGCTGGAGCAAAACTTCGAAGATATTCATGGGCTTATACATTGCAGTGGCGGCGGGCAAACTAAATGCATGAAGTACTTGCCCGGCAATATGCTTGTTGTGAAAGACAATTTATTTGAGCCTCCGGCCATTTTTAAAATTATTCAGGAGGCATCAAAATCAAGCTATAGCGAGATGTACCAGGTTTTTAATATGGGGCACCGGCTCGAGATTTTTACAACTCCAAATAAAGCTGATAATATTATTTCAGTTGCAAAACAATTTGAAATTGATGCTAAAGTAATAGGAAGGGTTGAGAAAGCAGATAATAAAGAGTTGATTCTGAGAGGAAGTTTTGGAGAAATTAAATATTAAAAAACTTTTACTAAATTTGATTATGGCTCAGGCAATAAATATAAACGAGATACAGTTGTTCAATCTTTTAAAGCCAAAGATTGGCGAGAAAGAGGCAGAGGCTTTGGTAGAGTACGTAAAATCTTTTTCAACTGAAGAAATTAAACATAATATTCAAAATCTTGCAACGCGGGAATTTGTAAAAGATGAAATAAATCAGGTTCGTTTAGAACTGAAAGAATTTAAATCTGAAATAATAAAATGGATGTTTGTATTCTGGATAGGTTCTATTCTAACCACATTAGGTGCTCTTTTTGGACTGGTAAAATTCTTTATTAAATAACTTTTCAACATTAACAGCTTTTTTCCCCACTCTAAAATATTATTGTTAGGCGTTCATACTATGAAACAATATTTTTGCGGACATAAATAATTGAAATGGCTGAATCAATTGTATCCCTGCAAAATGCAAAAATCTTCCAGGGAAGTAATCTTATACTGCAGGACGTAAATATTAATGTAAATAAAGGGGAATTTGTATACCTGGTTGGTAAAACAGGAACGGGAAAAAGCAGCCTGCTTAAAACATTATATGGAGACCTTCAGTTAAAAGAAGGAGACGGCATGGTAGCAGACTACGACCTAAGGCAAATGAACTGGAAAAAAGTTCCTTTCTTACGCCGGTCGCTCGGCGTTGTTTTCCAGGATTTTCAATTGCTTACCGACCGCACGGTACACGAAAACCTAAAGTTCGTATTAAGGGCTACCGGCTGGAAGGACAATAAGCTGATGGAAGAAAAAATTAACGATGTGTTGGATAAAGTAGGATTAAAAAGCAAAGGCTTCAAAATGCCTTTTGAAATGAGCGGCGGAGAGCAGCAAAGAGTAGATATAGCCCGTGCATTATTGAATTCACCTAAACTGGTACTTGCAGACGAACCAACCGGCAACCTCGACCCGGAAACAAGTGAAGAAATTATGCAGTTATTATTTCAGATTTCCAAAGACTTCAACACTGCAGTTATAATGGCTACCCACGATTATATTGTTATAAACCGTTATCCTGCACGAATGCTTAAAACCGAAAAAGGACAAGTATATGACAGTGCATCAGTTGGTTCTTATTAAGGTGCTTTTACTTTAAATATAATCGTGCAGAAAAATTTTTTCGCCAGACAACTTTTTCCATAGCGATAAATTTCATTAGATTGACAATAACCCCTGGCTAAATGTTTCTTATTAATATTCATCAAAAATTAATAAGTTTTACAATTTCTTCCAGGTATTGCTGGTCAGTTTTATCGAATAAATCATACTTTTCACTATCTACGTCTAACACTGCAACTACTTCTTCATCCTTCATTACAGGAATTACTATTTCTGATTTAGATAAACTGCTACAGGCAATGTGACCGGAAAATTTCTCAACATCAGGTACGATTAAAGTTTTTGCTATCTGCCAGCATGTACCGCAAACTCCCCGGCCTTTTTTTATCCTGGTACACGCTACCGGTCCCTGAAATGGCCCCAATACAAGCTCATCATTTTTTACTATATAAAACCCTGCCCATAGCCATCCAAATTGTTCTTTTAAAGCTGCGGCTACATTGGCAAGATTTGCTATAAGGTCACTTTCCCCGGCCAGTAAGCCTTGTATTTGCGGTACCAGTCCTTTGTATTGCTCTTCTTTACTGCCTTTAATTTTGTTGATATCTTCTGCCATTTACTTTTTTCAGGTAAATATATCATTCAATCTTTTTAGTCTGGTTATGTTTATTTTTTTGTACCTGCATTCGTCTTGCAAACCTCTTTCAGCACCTTAGACTGCTTCTGCTGAAAAAAAAATTAAGAAGTGCATTAAAGATTTGTGGAAACTTAATTGTAAAGATCATCAAAAATGCACTGGTTCGTTTTTTGCAGCATTACAGGCAAAAAAATAATATGGAAAATAAAAACAATGAAACGGAACAGGAACCGGAACAAAGGTCTAATACAGTAAAAGATCCTGATGAATGGACAACCGGCGCAGAGCCTATGACAGGTGCACAACAATCTTACCTTAAAACATTATCTGACGAAGCAAGCGAGGAGTTAGACACTAACCTTACTAAGGCCGAAGCTTCAAAAAAGATAGATGAGCTGCAACACAAGACAGGCAGAGGACTGAACAATGCTCAATAACTTATATTTTCCTGCATCTGAAAAGATGCAGGAAATATTAATAACATCATATTTCCTTTGCCCTAAATTGATTCATATTTATCAATTTGGAGTCTTAAGGCAGTTAAGCCAAAAATTATTTCCCCAAAAACAAGAAAAAGCTTTTGTTTCTCACTCCTTCCATTCTTCAACTATAAGTTCATCTCCTGCCTTCACCTGGCCTGCCCCGGCGTGTAATAAATTTTGTCCAAACATTATTTTGTTTCCCAGGGTTCGGTAGGCAGCAAGCGTTTTAAGAGGTTCTTTGCCTCGTGTTGCATGCTCCTGATCTATTGTTGTCAGTACACATCTTGAGCAAGCCTTTACTGCACAAAAGGTGATAGCGCCGATACGAAATGTATGCATATTATCTTCACAATATGGTTCACCGCCTTTAAAAACAAAGTTTGGCCTGAACCGGTTCATAAGGGTAGGTTGGGATAAACGATTGTTCAGCTCATTGAGCGAAGACTGCCCGGTCATCATGAAAGGATAGGCATCAGCAAAACTAACTATTTCTTTATTTTTTGCATAATCCGTATCTACTTTCCTCCTGGTAATGGCAGACATATATACTAATTGAACAGGCATTTTCAATGCATAAGTAAACCATTCATTTGCATCATTGCTTACTTCCAAAGCCGTACATACATCATCCCAGATTCTTACTGATACTTTCCGTGTGGTGCAAACCTCAAAAGGTATAGTCAGAGGTGTGAGCAGTTTTTTTTTGTGAGATATTATCAGACCATCAGGAGCAAAATTAACCTGCAGCAAAGACATTTGGCTATGTGTTCTTTGTGATACAAAATTGCCTGCTTTATCTGTCAGCATCCATCGGCGGTCGTATTGCAAACCTGCTTCCTCCACTTCAGCTTGCTGTACCGATATGCCTCCTAAAGATTTTATAGGATAAATATAAATGTCCTGCAGTTCCAAATTGTGCATACGAATTGTTTATAGCTGTGCAAAGCAAATATATTTTTGTATTAATTGCAATACCTGATTGCTGAGAAAAGTATATATAATGATTAAGTAAACCAAGATTAAATTTCAAAATTGCAGCCAAAGTGTCTTCCGAAAAAAATTAAGGCTGACAAATAGTAGTAATATTTTCCACCGTAACATGTTCTAATGATGATTATTTCTTAATAAGAGACCTGAAACCTAATTGAGAATGGCAACTCCAATAAGAATTTTTGCAGAAGTTTTTTTTATAAATAAAAGCATACTAGGCAACTCTTTTTATTTCTCTTCGTATTAACTCTATAGTGTAAGTACTCACTGCTGTTTTTCTTTCTGTTTAATTAATATAATCTGCACTTAAACTGTATTATTATGAAAAAAATTGCACTTCTTCCTTTGTATGTCATTTTAATTTCGTTTGCATCAAAAGCAACTGTCCACGTTGTTCAGGTGGCTAATTTTCAATTTACGCCCGCTAATGTTTCTGACGTAACTGTTGGCGATACCATGCGTTGGGTATGGGTTTCGGGGTCGCATACTACAACTGATGACCCTGCCACACAATCGCAAAACACATTGCCTGCCGGTGCCCCGGTTTGGAACGCATCTATAAACGCTGCAAGCCCATCTTTTGATTATAAAGTAACTGTTGCCGGTGACTATCATTACTGGTGTATACCACATTCTCCAAATATGGCTGCATCTTTTACTGCTTCAAATACATTACCCATAAAACTTATATTGCTGGACGTAAGTGGAAGCAATGGAAAAGCGGTTGTAAACTGGAAAACGGCTTCAGAACAAAATACTGATTATTTTTCTGTCCGTCGCAGTTTAAATGGTTCATCTTACACTGAAATTGCAAAAATATTTGCAGCCGGCAATTCCAACAATGAAAAGTCTTATTCCTACACCGACAAAAATATTGACGATGGAAAGTATTATTATTATAATCTTGCAATAGTTGATAAAGATGGAAGAAAGGAATTTTCTGAAACAAAACTTTTTAAAGGTGATGGTAAAATAACCAAACTTGTACTATCCCTAAGCCCTAATCCCATAACTCGTCCCGGACATTTGATAATGACTTTTAATGCAGTCAAAGAAGGTAAAATGGAAGTAGATATAATTAACGCACAGGGTCAAACGGTTATGAATACACAAATGCAGGCAACCAGGGGTGTAAATAACGGCCACGTGCATTTAGGTGATTTGCCACCTGGAACTTACACGCTCATTTGTCTCTTAAATGGAATAAAAGAATCGCATCAAATTATTTTTAAATAAAAATATAAAAAGGCTTTTAAAGCTAATCTTTGTTCGTTTCATTCAGTGCATTTAACCTGCATTTAAAACGGATAGCAACGTGTCTTATTCATTCTAATAATTTTTATAAAAAAACTTTTCTATGCCATTACAAAAAGATTTTTCTCTTTAGTATATGATGTTTAGTAACTCTTTTATATTTATTGAAAAGATTTTTACTACAAGCAACCAATTTTTAAAGATTACGTGTTAACTTAAAAAGAAATCAGAAACTACAATTCAATTTGGAAGAGCTGCATTTTATAATGGAAGGATGTCTGATAAACAATCACAATTGTCAGAAAATACTTTATGAGCGATATTACGGTTTGGGAAGTTAAGTGATGGGGGATATGCTCTCTTTGGTTTAGATAATGCTGAAATACGCTTTGGTTTAGATTATGGTATTACGAAAGGATTGTCTGTTGGTGTTGGAAGAAGTTCTTTAGATAAGACTTATGATGCTAACTTCAAACTAAAGTTGCTCAGGCAAACTGCGGGAAAAATACCTGTATTTGTTAGCCTGTACGAATTGCTTACATACACTGCTTTCCCCCCAAAATCAGAAAAACCTTATTTAACAGCCCGTTTCCGTACAGCTTATACTTCTCAATTATTAATTGCCCGAAAGTTTACCCGTAATCTTTCATTACAACTTTCGCCTTCCATAATTCACTACAACATAGTGCCTGAACCAAAAGATAAAAACACCGTCGTTGCAGCAGGGTTAGGAGGTAGAATGAAAATTACAAAGCGAATGAGCATTGATGCAGAATATAATTATCTTCCCACTAACCAGGTGATTTCTGCTGCTGTATATAATTCTCTTTCTTTAGGATTGGATATTGAAACAGGTGGGCACGTATTTCAATTTGTATTTACCAATTCCCGGGGGATGATCGGCCCCTACTACCTCACAAAAACTACGGGTAAATGGAGTAATGGCGATATTTATTTCGGTTTCAACATTTCGCGCTCCTTTAATTTTTAAAATTTCTCGCTATCGAAAGATAATCGTAAACGAAATATATTCCGGTCGTTTTTTTTATATCATTAGTTGTTCAATAAATAAGTTCAAATATTTATTGAACAACTTTTTTTTATATTTTTTATGTCACATTTTATTCAGTTCCTTGTCTTGTATATGTTACGGTTGTCGCCTGAGTCAATATAGCTTACGAAAGTATTACCTGAAATGGTTTAGGTGTTTTAGCGAAAATGGATATAGGGCAAATACCAATTATACTTGAGTTTTGTTTTCAAAAAATAACTGAAAAGCTGTTTTGTCTTTTTAAATGATACGTTATAAGAATTATTTTAGACAACGGAAAAAGATTTGGTACGCTATAGATTATTAATAGCAAAGCAAAGGGAATATTTATGGCAAAAAAATCTATAGAGATAAATCTTGCAGGCATTAAAATCATAAAAAGTTCAGATACGCCTCTTTATACACAGGTGTATGAACAGTTCCGCCAGATGATTTTATCAAGGAGACTCAGACCGGGGGACCGCTTACCGGCTACCCGTAATCTGGCTGAAGAATTAGGAGTTTCCCGCACGATCATTACTCAAAGCTTTGAACAACTTATATTAGAAGGATATTTACTGGGAAAAACAGGTTCCGGAACTTATGTAGCCGACGTACTGCCTGAAACGTTGATAAATATTGTAACAGTAGAAAAAATAAATCACCCGCCCGATAACGGAAAGTTATTTGGAAAAGCAACGAACTTAATTTCCGATGAACTTTTACGAAGAAGCAGTGATAAGGAAGATGCAGTACCTTTTCAAACAGGACATGCAGCGCTTGACTTATTTCCCTACGATATTTGGTACGATGTAAGTAAAAGAGTTTTTAAAAATTTAAGGCAATATCCTTTGGGTTATGAAGAATCAATCGGATATGAACCACTGAGGAATGAAATAGCAAAATATTTAAGGATATCAAGAGCGGTTAAATGTGAGGCTGAACAGATTATTATTGTTAATGGATCACAGCAGGGGCTTAATTTAATTGTGCAATGTTTGCTAAAAAAAGGCGACAGGGTTTGGATGGAGGATCCGGGTTATCATGGAATGAAATTCGCCTGCTTAAACATGGATGTTGACATTTGTCCTGTACCTGTTGAAAAGGATGGCATTAATGTAAACCTGGGAATTAGTAAATATCCTGACGCTAAGTTAGCTTATGTAACTCCTTCACACCAGTTTCCATTAGGTGTTACTCTTTCATTAAATAAAAGGTTGCAATTGCTGGAGTGGGCTTATCAGCACAACATGTGGATACTGGAAGATGATTACGATAGTGAATTTCGCTACGAAGGCCGGCCGCTTGCAAGTTTACAAGGGCTGGAAAATCACGGCATTGTTATTTATTCCGGTACTTTTAGTAAAGTAATGTTTCCTGGCTTGCGACTTGCTTATATTGCACTTCCTAATGCAAAAATGGTTGAAGAGTTAAAAAAAATGAAAGGAATGATGGATCGCCAATCTCCTATTCTTGACCAGATCATTTTAACGAAATTTATAGAAGAAGGGCATTTTTTAAGACATATCAGAAAAATGCGGTTGCAGTATGCAGAAAGACGAAAAATCCTCGTAGAGTTAATTGAAGAAAACTTAAGCAATTATCTGACAATAGAATCTTCTGCATCAGGAATGAACTTAACTGCCTGGTTATCGGAAAAGATAGATGTTGAAAAACTAAAAGAAGAAGTAAAAAAACATCATGTAATTATTCCTTTTATCAACGATTATTCATTAGAAAACTTTATTAAACCGGCTATTGCTTTAGGGTTTACAGCTTTTTCAAAGTATAAATTAAAAACTGGTGTTCAAAAGCTTTTAAATTGTATAGAAAACGCTTTAATCACCTAATCTTAACCGTTTTAGCTGTTAATGCCAGGGCAAGTAAACTTGTTTCAGCTTCTCCGGCAGCAAATACTGTTTCAACCTTTCATGAAAGTCACCTAAAGTTCAAGAACCTGTGCCTCAATCTGCTTTTCGTTTTCCCACACACAGATCACATGGTCCTTATTCAATGCTTTTACTAATGGTAAACTTCCTTTACCTATATTTACTTTCATACCCTGCGGTTTCATAACAATCACATTTCCATTTTCTGTCCAGGCATATACATTTTTACCATTTACTGTTTCAATAGTACATCCCCGGCCTTCGCCGATTTCCTTTTCACGGGTTGCGGGAGCGGAAGCATAAATCTTTCCTTCTCTCCGCCAAACGGTTTGGGGAATTCCATTTTTATTAACGGCCAATCCCCCGCCATCCATGGGACATCCGTTTAACTTCCAACTGCCTGCACCTAACTTTTGTGCCTGCTTAAACGAATTCCCACCGTTATTGGATGCAGCTATATACAAGTCCCTGTTTCCATTTAACCAGTTACGAAACATTACGTATACATTATTTCCCTTTACAACAACGGAAGGTTTGCAACACTCACAAACTGTACTATCCGGTGAGGCATACACTATTACATTTTTCTTCCAAGTGTTTCCTCCATCAACTGATTTAGCCCCGTATACATTCTGTCCTTTAGGGCTTTTTACGCCCAGCCATACAGCGTATACATTTTTATCGTCTGCACTCAATGCCATTAAAGCTTCTTTGGCTGATTCGTCTGCATCGTTTACTTTTTTTGCTTTTGTCCATTTACCTGAAATATCTTTTTTATAAGAGAAAATATTTCCCTTGTTAGTACAGGCAGTTACAACAGGTCCGTTATCCGTTACCGCTATCTGTGGCCCACGCATAGCAGATGCGAATAAATTTGGTAAAAGAGCAATTAGTGCAGGTGAAGTAAATGTTTTGCCGTCTTTTGAAAAAACATACATGATACTGTCCCCGCTGCCATATACCAGGTGAATATAATTGTCTTTATCCTTTGCAATGTTTGGCATATGACCATGCGCTATTACAAAATTTTTATTTTCTTTTTTTTGCGCATAGGTTAGTGAGAAAAAGAAAAAGAAAAACATTGATAACTGCAGTACTTTCATAATTATTATAGCATTATTAAAAGTGAATTTAGCACGAACTTTAAAATTAAAGAATCTTCTGCAGATATTTGTGGCAATGGTATCGGATAAGCTAATAAATTTTAAGGAAGAATCAACTTTTGCATCCACACAATTGTCCTTTTAACGATAACTAAATTAGCTTTTTCACAAGTTAAATGTTAAAGGTCGAAATATTTAATAAATCAATTTTGAGAAATCGTTTTTTTTATAAAAAAATCTGCATCAAAACAAGCTTATTTTTGGTTTTATGAAAGGTAACTATGATAATGTTGCCCCTTTTTATGACCTGCTTTCACAACTGGTATTTGGAAATGCTATTTTGCGCGCCCAGCTATTTTTAATTAATGCTATTCCGGCTAACAGCGGTATATTAATAATTGGAGGAGGAACAGGGCAAATACTGGAAGAAATTTCAAAAAAACATGGAAGTGGGTTGCAAATAACTTATGTAGACATTTCAAAAAAAATGATTGCCATTTCTAAAAAGAGAAAAACAGGCAATAATGAAGTCGTGTTTATAAATCAGTCTATATCCGATGCCAGATTTCACCGACAGTTCGACGTAGTTATAACTCCCTTTTTTCTTGATAATTTTTTAAATAACACAGCAAAAGTTGTTTTCGATAAAATCGATACTTTTTTAAAGCCACGGGGCTTTTGGTTATTTACTGATTTTCAGCTAAGTGAAAAGAATAATTTGTGGCAAAAGCTATTATTAAAAATCATGTATTTTTTCTTCAGGTTTTTTTGCGGAATTGAAGCTTCACATTTACCTGATACAACTGCTCTTTTCGAAAAGTACAAATATCAGTTGGTTTCTAAACAAACATTTTATAAAAAGTTTATTTACGCTTTAATTTTTTTTAAGCCTTAAATTTCGGTTGTTATATGGAGAAATGCACAAAAAGGCCTGGTTGAGTAAGGAGGCAGAAAAGAAAGGCTAAGTTTTTGTTTAAGCTTCTCATTAAAAAAAGAAGATAACTATGCAGGAAAACAGGGAAATTTTTGCCAGGGGCAGGCTGGTAGCAAAGCCAGGTATAAAAACAGGGCAAAATACATTTTCAACAGGGTTGCAGGCGCTTCAGTTAGACCCTAAGCGTGATGCGCTTATTTATATTCCTCCCGGTTACAATCCGGCTACTCCAACTCCTTTAGCTGTAATGCTGCATGGGGCAGGTGGTGATGCACAACACGGAATGTCACTTATCAGGCATCTTGCAGATGATGCCAATATTATTTTACTCGCGCCCATATCCAGAAGCGGTAGCTGGGACATTATAAGCTACGATCGTTTTGGCCCTGACATAGCCTTTATAAACGACACGTTGGCTCACACCTTCAGCCGGTACAATATTGACCCTGCCCGGTTTGCTATCGGCGGTTTTTCTGATGGAGCTTCGTACGCACTTTCGGTCGGGTTGACAAATGGCGATTTGTTTTCACACATTATTGCTTTTTCTCCCGGCTTTTTTTACTCAACTGAAATGAAAGGTAAACCGCCTGTATTTATTTCACACGGCACATCCGACGAAGTGCTGCCTATTGTTTCCTGCAGCCGTCGTATAGTTCCCCGGTTACAAAAGGAAGGTTATGATATTACTTATCATGAATTTGACGGTCCGCACATAATTCCTGCTAACATAAGTTTAGAGGCTGTAAAGTGGTTTTTGGAGCAGAAATCTTAGGTAGTATAAGCTCTGATTTGGTAAATAAAGTTTTGTAAAACATCATAAGGAGAAAATGCATAGCCAAAAACAATAACCAAAACAATTCCGGCGAGAGCGCCGTATAAGTGGGCAGAGTGATTAATATGGGCTGCTCCTCCCTTACGGTCGAGATACGCAGTAATGGCAAGGTAAATGAAGCCAAAAATAAAACCCGGAATAGCGACAGGGATAAATATTATTCCCATCTTTTGTAATGGCGATAAAAAAATACCTGCAAATACTACAGCCGAAACAGCCCCGCTGGCGCCAAGACTCCGGTAATAATAGTTGTCCCTGTTTTTGAAATAAGTGGGAAGCAGGCAAACAAATTGAGATATTACATACAGGGCTAAGTAAAGAACAGATCCCAATGAACCAAAAATATCATTGAAATTAGGTTCTACGGCGTACGTACCAAAAGTATACAAAGAAATCATATTAAATGCGAGGTGCGCCAAATCAGCATGTATTAAACCGCAGGAAAAAAACCGGTACCACTGCTTACGGCTATAAATAGCAGAAGGGTCAAAAATAAAATCATCGGTAATCTTTTGGTTAGAAAAAGCTATAAAAGAAACTATGGATGTAATAATAACTATAATTAAAGTAATACTCATGCGGGCAAGTTAATGATTTATTGGTGATGGTATTTTTCATTTCTGATAATTGTGCATGCCCTGTAAACCTGCTCTGCAAGCATCAGCCTTACCAACTGGTGAGGGAAAACGAGTTGTGAAAAAGACCACATAAAATTTGCCCTCGATTTTATGTTTTCATCTACGCCAAAGGCGCCGCCAATTAAGAAAATAAGTTGCCGTACGCTGCTATTTGCCCTTGATTCTATAAATGCCGCAAGCTCTGGTGAGCCTATTTGTTTTCCATTCTCATCAAGGAGTACAAGATAATCGTCTTTTTCAAGTGCATGCAATATCTGCTGGCTTTCCGTTTTTTTTATATCTCTTTCGGCTGTGTTAATTGTTTGTCTTGCAGCTGGCAAAATTTTCCATTCAATGGGGTAGTATTTTGATATTCGCTTTGTAAATTCTTCAACACCTTCTTTTACATAATTTTCATGAGCTTTTCCAATAGACCATAGCTGCATTTTCATAGTTCAAAGTTAATTTGATCATAGTACCTCATATCCTGTTTAAAAAATTTAAATTGCATTACCAACAAACTTTTGATGCAAAAACTGGTATTAATTCTGCTTCTCTTTATACACTTCAAATGCCTGGCTCAAAGCAAAAGCGAGTGCCCGGATTGCAGTCAGCGCGGAGGTGCGGGCATTAGCGGCGCTAACTTTTTTCAAAGTGAAAAAATGAACTATTACGATATTAAGCATTTAAAACTGGATATAACCCTTCAGCCAAAAAGTAAGTTTATTACTTCCATTTGTAATTATACCGTTTTGACAGTACAAAATTTAGACACATTTGCGATTGAGTTTAAACAAACAATGACTCTTGATTCGGTTTATCTAAACAACGGTAAAACCACATTCTCCCAAAGCAATGATCATATTTACATTCCGATTTACCCTGTTGCAACCGCAGGAACTTTGCTTACGCTTAGCTTTTATTATCACGGCAATGTTGCTGCTGGTTTTTTTGCGGGCACAGATGCTAACGGACTTGATTTTACAGCAAATGTTTCCGAATCTTTTCAGGCTCGTGAATGGTTTCCTGCGAAGCAACTTTTAAATGATAAAATTGACTCTGCCGACGTGTGGATAACCACGGGTGCAGACTTCAAGGCAGGTTCAAACGGATTGCTGAAAGCTGTTGTTGACTTGCCAAACAACCTGAAGCAATATCAATGGGCCTGCCGGTATCCTTTGAATTATTATATGCCTTCCGTAGCGGTGGGCAACTACCTGGAATATCGAAATTATGCAAAACCTGCTGCCATTGCACCTGATTCTATTCTTGTTCAAAATCTTGTGTATAATAATGTTGATTATTTTAATTCTGTAAAAGCTCAAATTGATAAAACGCCCCGGTATATTGAGAAGATGAGTGAATTGTTTGGCATTTATCCGTTTTATAAAGAAAAGTACGGGCATTCGCAAGCTGATATTGGTGGAGGAATGGAGCATGCGACAATGACTACGCTAAAAAATTTTGGAGAAAATCTTGTAGCGCACGAATTAGGCCATCAATGGTTTGGTGATAATGTGACGTGTGCAAGCTGGAGTGATATATGGCTGAATGAAAGCTTTGCCACCTATATCGAAGTACTGATGCAGGAAAAGCTGCCCGACCTTTTTCCCGCCTCAGCAACTGCGCAAATGACAGCGCTTGATGAGAGAGTTATGTCTCAGCCAGGCGGAAGCGTATATGTGCCCGCAGAGAACGCGTATAATGAAGGACGGATCTTCGATTACAGGTTATCGTATGCAAAAGGTGCAACTGCCCTGCACAACCTGCGTTTTGAAATGCAAAATGATACTTTATTTTTTAATACGCTGAAAGCTTATCAGCAAAAGTTTAAAAACTCGTTTGCCTCTACAAATGATTTTAAAGAAGTTGCTGAGCAGGTTAGCGGCAAAAACCTGGCGGATTTTTTCAATCAGCGGATATACGGTGAAGGCTATCCGGCTTACAGCGTTACTTATTTAAAACACGGAACAGACACGCTTGTTTTACATATAATCCAAACCACTTCAATGCCTGGTGTAACTCCTTTATTTACAGGTTTGATGGAGTATAAAATTTTATCTGCCCAGGGTGATACGGTTATAAAACTTAATCAAACTGCGAATGACCAAACGTTCGCGGTCTTTTATACGGAAACACCAAAAGGGGTAGAGGTTGACCCTAATAACTGGGTTTTAAACAAAACGGATACTATAATAGAAGGTGTATCGATTATACCGCCGCCGCCTGTGAAAGTAACGGTTTTCCCTGTTCCTGTAAGCAATAATTTGTCAATAAGCCTGCCTCCGGGCATGTATAATACTATTCGGCTTTTGGATGTTAATGGCAGGCTCTTAGCTAATTATATCATTCCTGCCGGCGCTACTTTGTTCCACCAAAAGTTGAATTTGCCTGCCGGAATTTATTTTCTTTATTTTTCGGGAAATAAAAAAAACACAGTTCAGAAAATTTTAGTGAATAGTAAGTAAACTTGCACCATGTATGTTTGAGACAGGCCTGATTTAGTTAGTGCACACATCCGATAAAATTGTGCAATAGCCCGAAGGGCTAAAATATTAATAGCCCCGGATGCAATCCGGGAGACGAGGATACAGATAATGTTTTCTAACGCTAAAGGGGTTAAAATAATATTATTGCACATTTTTATCAGGTGAAGACTATAATGCAATTATTAAAAAATTCAGATTCACATTCTTTTTCGTGTTTATCGATCGAATTTCTATTTTTACCAATTTTAGAAAAAGCAAAACCAACATATAATGACCTACAATTTATTGAAGGGAAAGAAAGGTATCATCTTCGGTGCGCTGAATGACCAATCTATCGCGTGGAAAATTGCCGAAAAGTGTTTTGAAGAAGGCGCGCAAATAGTGCTTACCAATGCACCCATAGCCTTGAGGATGGGTGAAATAAACAAGCTGGCAGAAGCATGCGGAAATGCACCGGTAATTCCTGCCGATGTTACCAGCAACGATGAATTAAAAAACTTACTCGAGAAAAGCCTTGAATATTTTGGCAGTCCGGTCGATTTTATTCTTCATAGTGTGGGTATGAGTATGAACATGCGTAAAAACAATTCTTACACATCTTTAAACTATGATTTTACTCATAAAACATTCGATATTTCTGCTATCAGTTTTCACCGCATCTTACAGTTGGCGTATCAAATGGATGCAATAAGCGAGTGGGGAAGCGTAGTGGCGCTGACATATATAGCTGGCCAAAGAGTTTTTCCGGATTATAATGAAATGGCCGATGCCAAAGCTTTGCTTGAAAGTATTACAAGAAGTTTTGGATACCAATATGCCAAAAAGAAAAAAGTACGTATTAACACCATCAGTCAATCGCCAACCCGTACTACTGCAGGCAGCGGCGTAAAAGGTTTTGAAGGTTTCATTTCTTTCGCCGAAAAAATGAGTCCGCTTGGCAATGCGACCGCTGAAGACTGTGCCAACTATTGTGTTACCTTATTTAGCGATCTTACTAAAATGGTTACGATGCAAAATTTGTTTCACGATGGCGGCTTTAGTTTTACAGGCGTTACAGCAGAAGTGATTGAACAAATGGAAAAGTAGACGAGTAGTATATTCAAAAATTAATTTTACGGTTATTAAAAGAGCTAAAATTTAAGCAGAGGTATTGTGAACATTACCTGGACTTCATCTTTATTTTATTAGCACAAACGGTAACTAACAAATTGTTTAGGGTTAAAATTCGGCTTGTACTATCAAAAATAGTTACACCAGGATTTACGAACTCATGCCCGGAGGAAAAAACTAAAATAAAAAAAGAGGTGTCTGGTATAGACAGCCTCTTTTTTTATTTTAGAATAAATGATTTTTTACTTTTTCATTCCATTCTGAATAGCCTGGATACTCGCTAAGTGTTTATGAAGAACAGGCAGCGTTTTTGAAGCAAAAGCTTTTACATCAGGGTCTTTACCATTTTTTGCCTCATCCTCAAATTTACTAATGTCTTCTTTGTGGTCATCTACCATCATATCGACGTATGCTTTATCAAAATCTGCACCTTTTTTACCCTGCATATCGTTTATATGACTTTGCTGTTTCTCGGCAGGAGTTGCAGGAACAGTTATATTTTTCTTAGAAGCAACTCCTTTTAATTCAGTATTTGCTTTTGAGTGATCAGTTACCATCATTCTTCCGAACTCCTTTACCCTCGGCGATGCGGCGCTGGTCGTTGCCATTTTTCCAAGTTCTACTTCCATTAATCCCCCGCTTGCTGCGTCCATTACAAAACTTTTATCGGCAGACATGCTTGTGTCTCCGGACGAACTATTGGCACCGGTGTTAGCGCTCATATTTGAATTTGTATCTCCGGTTGCAGCCGTACTACTATTGGTTGTAGTATTTGTTGATGTTGTTGCACTGTCGCTGTTGGCAGTATCCGTGCCGCTGTTACTATTGCAACTTGTTCCTAAAGCGAGAAATGCTGCAAGCCCAACGGGAATTACTAACTTTTTCATGGTTTCTTATTTTTTGGTTATTTCTTTATTCAAAAAAAGCATGCCAGCATTGGAAATAACACTAAAACCTGGAAAATATCAATTATAATCTTAATAAATTTTAGGATTATTGATACAAGAGATTAAATAAGTCGTCTAAAGCAATGCTGCTAAAACAATAATAAATTACTGCTTTTTCGGGTTTTCTTCTAAAAGGTCCAACTTAACTATCTCAACATCTTTTTGATAATTAGTCAGCAGGGTAACCGACCCTGGTGGCCTACTTCATACTACTCATTTAAACCTTAAAAATAGTATTTACAAGACTTAAAAGAGTGTATTAAATAAGAGTAATAAACTCAATAGGGCTAAGGCAAAAATTTGAGCTTTACGAATATAAAACGTGAGAAGAATTGAAAATAATACTAATAACACATTAGCTGATAAAGAAATTCGGCCAGTAAAGCTACTATGACCAACTAAATTCACATAGTTAAGTAGCCCGCTAAAAATTAAGGCCAGACCTGCAGATAGAAACCATAGTGCATCAGGCTCTATTTTCTTGTATTTCACAAAGGTAAGTCCTATGTGTGCTATTCCTAAAAAGATAATAGCACCGATACTGATTTTATAAAGGATCTCCATAAATACCGATTATCGATCTGTTAAACTACTGGTCATCTACACAAACACAATTCAACTCAACTTTTACAAAACCTCATGAACTCTTTATATAGTAGTTTATTAAATTACATAACTTTCTTTTCCTGTGCTTTCTGCATAGGCGTAAGTCCCGATGACTGACCGCGTCCTGCGTCGTGTTTAGCTTTAAAAAGTGCAAATCGGGATGGGCCTTCTGTTACAGCTCCCCAGTTGTTGTTTCTTTCATCTATATCTGCTGTTTCGCGCATCGGGTCAAGCCGTATTGAATTTACTTCTTTATCTTTCATAAAAGTCTTTACTACGCTTTTTTCGTTTAGCCGCCACACCTGCGCCGGTATCCGGTCTGTTTCTTTTGAGCCATCTTTATATGTCCACTCAATTATTATTGGCATTACAAGCCCGCCTTTGTTGGTAAAGGTTAACTGGTAGAAATATTTATCTCTATATTTAGATTTAGTTGCTTCATCCAGGGGTTCAAAGCTTCCCGGTACTTTAATGGCATATTTAGCGCTATCGTACACTTGCATGCCACGTCCATATCTCCAGTAAAAATCTCTTAATGAAGTATCTGCGTCTGTATAAAATTTTATGCTGCTGTCCTCGCGGTTTCTTATTTTAGAGATGTCGTCGTATTCAGGTTTTATAGGTCTTGCCAAAGAAACATTTTGCGTATAATCGGCAAGCGGAAGATCAGCATTCAGGTCAGGGGTCATGTACTTAACAGAGTCAAGTGAAATATCAACGACATCTGTGCTGTAAAACCAGCCCCGCCAAAACCAGTCGAGATCTTCACCGCTCGCATCTTCCATAGTGCGGAAAAAATCAGCAGGCGTAGGATGTTTGAAAGCCCACCGCCTTGCATATTGCTGAAACGCATAATCAAATAACTTTCTCCCGAGGATAGTTTCCCGTAAAATATTTAAGCCGGTTGCAGGCTTAGCGTAAGCATTCGGACCAAAACCAACGATATTTTCTGAATTGGTCATAATTGGCTCCAGTTGGTCTTTAGGCAGCTTCATGTAGTCAACAATCGTCCACGCTGGTCCGCGACGGGTAGGGAATTTATTATCATACATTTCTTCAGTAAGATACTCTACAAAAGTGTTCAGCCCTTCATCCATCCAGGTCCACTGGCGTTCATCACTGTTTACAATCATAGGAAAAAAGTTATGTCCCACTTCGTGAATAATTACGCCAATCATACCATTTTTGGTTTGCTCGCTATAAAAACCGTCTTTATCTGTTCTTCCATAGTTAAAACAGATCATAGGATATTCCATACCGTTGCTTGCTTCTACACTTTGAGCCACAGGGTAAGGATAGGGGATGCTGAAATGAGAATAGGTTCTGACCGTATGCGCCACCACTTTAGTTGAATATTTACGGTATAAGCCATAAGCTTCTTTGCCATAATAACTCATACACATAATTTTCTTGCCTTCAACATTAATTGGCATTCCGTCCCAAACAAATTTGCGTGACGATGTCCAGCCAAAATCGCGAACATTATTTGCCGCAAATATCCACGTTTTGGTTGCTGATGATTTGTTGATTTCCCTGTCTTTTGCTTCTGCAAGGGTCACTATTTCTACGGGTTCTTTTGCTGTTTGTGCCTGTTGCCAGCGCGCAAATTGTGCAGGTGTTAATACCTTTGAATAGTTCTGACATTCTCCCGTTGCTCCTACTACATGGTCGGCAGGTACTGTCATTTGCACTTTGAAATTCCCAAAAGTCAATGCAAACTCTCCGCGTCCTGCAAACTGGTGATTTTGCCATCCCTGGAAATCACTGTATACGCAAAGGCGTGGATACCACTGCGTCATGGTAAACAAATAATCTTTTGTATCGGGGAAATATTCATAACCGCCACGACCGCCCTGTACCATACGATCACTGATATTATAATTCCAATCTACTACAAAAGTAAATTTCTGACCTGGCTTTAATGGCGCATCAAGGTCTACCCGCATCATCGTTTTATTAATAACGTATGGCAATGCTTTTCCTGAGCCATCAGTAATTTTTACAATGTTTACTCCAAATCCATTATCTTTTTTCGGATCATCAAGCAGCAGCAAAGATTGGGTAGTTACCTGTGCCGGCAGCGGATTGCTGCTTTGGTATCCTGAATTTTTGATTGAACTATGTTGGTTTTCATCTAACTGAAGCCAGATGTAAGCCAGTGGATCTGGCGAGTTGTTGTAATAAGTAACTTTTTCATTACCCGTCAGCCGTTGAGCTTTTTCATCGAGATTTGCCTTAATGTCGTAGTCACAGCGCTGTTGCCAGTATTTGTTTCCGGGAGCGCCACTTGCTGTACGGTATTCGTTTGGTGTGGGAAGTATAGTCCCCAACTGCTCAAATTTGTTTGCGTGGTTCGAGCCCGGATTGTTTTGAATGTTTTGCGCATCACTTCTGCCTATAATTGCAGCAGAAAGAAAAAAAAAGAAGATTTTATTCATGTATTAATTGTTTTATGATGGAAACCGTTCTATAACCATTTTTATTGATATAATTAGAACCAATGAAGATATTGATACAATCCAATATTTCCTGTTTACTTTTAGATAAAAGATAAAGATATGTGCAAGCAAAAGAAGAAAAATAACAACAACTATCTGCCCTGCTTCCAAACCTGCATTGAACGACAACAGAGACCAGCCACGGCTCTGATCGCGTGCAAGCATAAACTGTAAAGCATTTGCAAATCCCAGCCCATGTATAAGACCAAAAAAAAGGGCAAGAAAATAATTTAACTCAACTTTTCCGTGCCCGTGTGCTGGTTTAATGATATTTGCAGCAGCAGTAATAAAGATAGTGCAAGGTATTAAAAATTCAACTAAACGGGAATGAATTGTTAAAATATGCAAGGTACTTAAAACAAGAGTAATGGAATGACCTATCGTAAAAGCCGTCACCAATATCAGCACCTGCTTCCACTCGCCAAGCGTATATAATACAATTAAGGCTAAAATAAAAAGCTGGTGATCAAGTGCATCAAGGCTTATAATATGTTGCCAGCCAAGAGTGAAATAAAATATAATATCATTCATCAAACAAAACTGCTTTTTTGAAGCAAGGTCTCAAAATAAAACAGAGTTTTGTAAAACAAATATTTATTTTTTGATGAAAGTAATAGACAGAAGTTTTTGGATTATTTCCCTCAGCCTGTATTTTCTTTTTACTCCTGTGCATGTTTATGCATATCACCCGTTTTACATAAGTGTTACAGAAATGGCACTTAACTCAAAAACAAAATCTTTGGAAATAAGTTGTAAAATGTTTGCTGAAGATATGGAGGACGTTTTGAAACAGAATTATAAAACTCCCGTGGATCTGGACAATGATAAGATGCAGATGCAAAACAATAAGCTGATTAATGATTATATCCTAAAGCATTTTTCAATCAATATTGATTCTAAGCCCACCGCTTTAAAATTTGTAGGTTTTGAAAAAGAAAGCGAGTCGGTTTACTGCTACTTCGAAGTATTGAACGTTCCGGCAATACAAAAAATTACTGTTAATAACACTATTCTGCAGGACTACAAACAGGAACAAATAAACATTATGCATGTAATAGTAAACGGCAACAGAAAAAGCACAAAACTTGACTATCCTTCAAACCAGGCAAGTTTTAGTTTTTGAGTACCTGTTACTATTAATTAGTTATTGCCCGTTACACTTTGCTTCCTTGTATTTATGTAAGGGTGATGATGTTCTTTTAAGAATTGTTTCTTCGAATCGCGATAAGAACTTACTGCACCAACGAGGCTCATAAATTTTATATAGTACCAGGCAAAATCAATCTGGTGCCGTTTAAAACCAGACCGTGCACTTTTTGGGTACAGGTGATGATTATTGTGCCATTCTCCTGCTACTATGCCTGGCCATAATTGGTTGATGGACATATCTTCCCGGTTAAAATCAACTCCTTCGGTACGCTTGTCTTCACCTTTGCCATGACCTTCATAATTAAAAGTACGTACGCCAACTGCCCACACAAATGCACCGCCAAATAGAGCACAGGCTAAACCATGTCCGCCAATTAAGTAAAAAACTGCATACCAAAAAGCCCAGTTAAGAAATGTTTCCAAAAACGTTCTCAGCGGGCTTGCAACAGATCCCCATTTCTGATATTGAAAGTAACTGTTTGCTTTTATCCCCGTATGTTTCATCAGGTTAACAGCTTTATTGTACTCAACTTCGCAAAGATTTCTGTTAATTGGCTGGTGGTTTACATCTGCAAGAAAACAATACAAAAATCCTGCATTCGCATTATAAGGGTCGCCCGGCTGATCTGACTTTGCATGATGCACATGATGCGACAGGGCATAAATTTCTTCAGGTATAGCTTTGATTGTAAGATTTTGCGTGAAGAAGCGCCAGAATTTATTTCTGAACTTGTAAGCCCCATGGGTACAATACCTGTGATGCCAGATAGTGCCGTGCGTGCCCATAATAATCATACTGTATACAAAGGCTGCAGCAAATAAGTACCAGTTAAAATATTTAAAGATAAACAACAAAAGAAATGGGAATAAACAAATAACTGTAAACCAATTAAAAAAGGGTAACCAGTTTTTTCGTGTTTTTATAAAATTAAGCCTTGAAAAAAATTCTTTTAATATTTGCTTTGGAGTAGGTTTTATTAAATTTCCCTCGTTGTCCATCCACCCATAAGACGGCGGTTCTAAGATATTATCTAATAATGGCATTAGCTAAGTTTAAGATATATGATTAAGTCGAAGATAATCCTTTTAGCATGTAAAAGACTAACCCCCGGTTTAATAACGTTTATTTAGGAGAAATATTAAGCTGAAAACAATATAAGTAGGAAACCCGAACCCGATATGGAAATACTTCTTTTAGCCTAAAAATCTACTAATTATAGTAAACGCAGAAACCGCCGGTATTTGTGCCTGACTGCTTAGTTAAATTTACGGCCTGGTTATTCTAAAAGTTTGATTTTATTGCAAAATAATTTTTTAGCAATAATTTCGACCCAAACCCTTTATTATAGAGACTAAAACCATCCTTTATACGTTATTAAAATATACAATTAATCCGTTTACACTGTTTCGGCAATTTTTTAATATGAAAAAAAAGCGGGATCTCATAAAAAAAAAGGCGGAAGCATTTTTTGCAGTGGCTTTTGTTCTTTTGCCGTTGCTATTATTCTCCCGGAATAATAATTTACGTTTTAAACATCTCAATGTTTCCAATGGACTTTCTAATAACAATGTTTCATCGATCATGCAGGATTATGAAGGGTTTATCTGGTTTGGAACCTCTAACGGATTGAATAAATACGACGGTTACAATTGCAAGGTTTACAAACACAATTCTCAGGTAACTACCAGTCTTACCAGCAGTGAGATTAACAAACTTTACGAAGACCATGAAAAAAACCTGTGGGTAGGCTCGATGAATGGTTTATGCAGGTACCAAAAAGACAAAGATTACTTTGTTCGCTATCCTGAAGTAGGAAATCATCTCATAACTGCTATCAAAGAAGATAATAAAAAAAACCTTTATGTAAGTTCAGGAGCAAATATTTACCAGTATAATAATATTACCAAAAGCTTCCACTTGTATTTTTCTTTAAATACCAAAGATGAAATTCAGAATATGTATGTTGATGAAGAAGGTACGTTTTGGGTGGCAAGCCATAGCGGGGTTTATTATATTAACACATATACAGGTTGGTCAGAACTGCGCTTAAAAGCCACAGATGTTTCGGATATAGTGGAAAATGACAGGTATTCTATGTGGATCGCTACCAAAGGAGATGGTTTATATCTTTATAACAGACAGGATAAAAGCATTATAAAATATAAGCATAGCAACAAAGCGCATAGCCTCATTAATAACTATGTTTTGTCCCTTTTTAAAGATAGCCGCAATCGCCTGTGGGTATCTTCAGAAAACGGGGGAATAAGTATTATGGAAAAAGGCAAAACAGATTTTTTAAATTATTCAAAAAATGATGCAGATCCTGAGAGTCTCAGCTTTAATTCAGTGGAATGTTTTTATGAGGATAAGAATCATGACATGTGGCTTGGCATTTATAAAACCGGGGTGGATTTAATTACGGAAAGAAACTTTGCGTGGTTTCGCCAAAATAGCTTCTCCGACAATAGTGTAAGCAGTAATAATATTACCTTTTTTTGTGATGATGGAAACAATAATATCTGGATTGGAACTAACGGGGGAGGGCTGAACAAATACAATTCTGCCGCACAAAAATTTACCCGGTATGCTGCCAGTTCTGATAATCACGATGGCATTAGTTCTAATGTTATACTTACTATATTAAAAGATAGTAAACAAACGCTATGGGTTGGGTACTGGGCAGGCGGGGTTGACAGATACGATTCTCTCAAAAATATATTTGTTCATTACCGTCACGATCCCGAACATCCACAGGAATCATTGTTGTCGGATGATGTATTGAGCCTGTATGAAGACAAAAAAGAAAATTTGTGGATAGGCACTTTATTCGGACTAAACCTGCTCGATAAAAAAACAAATAAATTTATTGATTATTCAATAAAATCCAACAGCTTAGCTAACAGAATAACTTCTATGCTCGAAGACAAAGAGGGTAATTTTCTGGCAGGTTCGTGGTCAGGTCTTCATATTATTGACAGGGAAACAAAAAAGTACACTACCTGGACGCACAATGATAAAATCAGCGGCTCGATAAGTAATGACAGAATAAATACATTGTTTGAAGATCACAAAAAAAGAATATGGGTAGGTACTGCTGAAGGATTAAACTTATTTGATCCTCAAAAGAAAAGTTTCACATCATATTATCAGAAGGACGGTCTTCCAAGCGACGTGATATGCGGTATTTTAGAAGATAATGAAGGTTATTTATGGTTAAGCACCGGAAACGGTCTTTGTAAATTTAACCCGGAACTAAAGACTGTCAGCAATTTTACAGAAAGCGACGGACTGCAGGGCAGGGAGTTCCGGGAAAGGGCAGCACTGAAGTTGCAAAACGGTAAAATGTTATTTGGCGGAAACAACGGCTTTAACCTTTTTGATCCGGCATCTATAAAAACCAACAACTTTGTTCCGCCTGTAATAATTACAAATATGGAAGTTTTCAATACTTCTGTTCTGCCTGGAAATTCAAATCCTATTTTAGAAAAAGACATATCGCAAACTAAAGAGATAACACTTTCCTATAAATATTCTGTTTTTTCATTCGATTTTGTAGCCCTCGATTTTACTGCTCCCGAAAAAAATCAATATGCGTATAAACTCGAAGGCTTCGATAAGGACTGGAACCAGGCAGGTGACCAGCACCGGGCTACTTACACGAATATAGGCCCCGGCGAATACATTTTCAGGGTAAAAGCTTCACGGGTGAAAGCTGCAAACAATAAAGGCTTCTGGAAGGATACGGAAACTTCGGTTAAGATAATTATCACGCCTCCATTCTGGAAAACCTGGTGGTTTATTTCTTTGGTTATTGCAACCTTTGTGGCGGGAGCTTTAGGCATATACAAAGAAAGGATCCGATACATCAAGGAGAGAAATAAAGAATTAGAGCGGCAGGTGCAGGAGCGGACAATAAAGCTGGCGCAAAAAACGGAAGACGAACAAAAGGCCCGCTTTGAAGCAGAGGAAGCTAATAAGGCTAAAAGCGTTTTTCTCGCCACAATGAGCCACGAAATAAGAACACCGATGAATGGAGTGATTGGAATGACCTCATTACTGGCTGAAACAAAGCTTGATGAAGATCAGCAACGATTCACAGAAATAATTCGCACAAGCGGCAACAACCTTTTGTCGATCATTAATAATATTCTTGATTTTTCCAAACTCGAGTCGGGCAAAATGGAGATTGAGCAAAGCGCTTTTGATCTGCATCTTTGCATAGAAGACGTACTTGACATTTTTTCTGTAAAAGTTGCCGAAGCAGATATTGATTTGATGTATGAAGTAGACAACAACGTACCGGTAAGAATTATTGGCGACAGCATGCGTTTAAAACAGGTGTTAATAAACCTGGTAAGCAACGCCGTAAAGTTTACAAGTGAAGGAGAAATTGTTATAAAGGCAAAGCTCGCCGGTACAAGTGGAAATGATATTGAGATTGCATTTGAAGTACACGATACAGGAATAGGAATTGAAAAAATAAGCAACCTGGTTTGTTTGATGCTTTTATCCAGGTAGATTCTTCTACCACGCGTAAATACGGCGGAACGGGGCTTGGGCTGGCCATCTCAAAGCGATTGGTAAAGCTAATGAATGGAAATATTTATGTTAAGAGCGAGCCTGATAAGGGTTCGGTTTTTTACTTTTCTATTGCAGCAAAGGCTGTCAGCGAAAAGGCTGCTTCTGATATACCACTAAATATGTCGGGGAAAAAAGCGCTGATTGTAGAGGACAATAAACAACACCGGGAAATATTAAAAAGCCAGTTAGAAAGATTCAACTTCACTGCTGAGGTGGCGGTTTCAACAGATGAGGCGCTGAAATACCTGCAAGAAAAAAATGAGTTTGATATTGTAATTACCGAGCTAAAAATGCCGGGAAAAGACGGAGTGGGGCTAACCCTGGAAATTAAAAAACAATTTCCGCAGATGCCTGTCATTTTATTAAGCACGATTGGTGGCAAAGGCATAAAAGATCATGAACACCTCTTTTCCTCTGTGCTTGCAAAACCCGTAAAACATCAAATGCTTTGCAATGCGATATCAAAAGTATTTAGTGAAGATAAACTTGTCATAAAAAAAGAAAAAAGCCCTCATAAGCTTGCAAATGGCTTTGCGCTTAAACACCCTTTGAAAATTTTAATTGCAGAAGATAATGCAATTAATCAATTTGTGGTTGTTTCAGCATTAAAGAATTTGGGCTATGAACCGGATACTGCTAATAACGGTGTTTTAGCGCTTGAAGCAGCAGACCGGCAACAATATGATCTTATTTTAATGGATATTGAAATGCCTGAAATGGATGGAATTGAAGCTACGGCAAAAATTAGAAATTCTTTAATGAAACAACCTGTTATTGCAGCATTAACTGCTAATGGAATGCAGGACGACAGAGCATTTTGTATACAGGCAGGAATGGATGATTATCTCAGCAAGCCTTTCCTGTTAGAAACTATAATGAAACTGTTGGAAAAGTGGTCAAATAAAATTTTAGAAAAAAAAGAAATACCCGTTGGTTAATTTTTATAAAGATTATTAGAGCCCTTTGCAACATAATTGTCAAATGGAAGATGGCATGTCAATTGTATAGTTCAAAAACAAAAAATAAGCATGCGCAAAAGTTTTCTCTCTGTTTTTATTGTATCTGCACTGTTTGCAGGATTATTTGCCTGTAAAAAAATTATAAGAACTCTTTTCCAGGGAATTGATGCAGATGTACCAACATTTTCAGTTACGCTTCCTGCTATTCCTTTTGCTCCGCCAAATGAAGTTCCATTAGGTACCTACAGCCAACATTTCAATTTAGACAGCACAGTCAGGGCTAATACAAACAATGTTTATAGCGCAAATGATGTTTCTTCTGTTAAAGTGAAACAAATTAATTTTACTATATCAAACCCGGATTCTCTGAATAATATTTCAAATTTCGAAAGCGTAAGATTTACATTTTCTTCCAATACAAAAACAGATACCGTAACAATTGCATCAATAGTATTTCCTGATACATATGCTGCTGCCTACACGTATACGCCTGTTAACGCACCTGACCTGAAACCATATCTAAATGGTAATGTATTATATTACAACGCTTTTGGTAAGTTGAGAAGAATTACAACTAAGCCGTTAACATTAAATTTACAAGTCACACTAAGGGTTCAATAGAAAGCAGGGGAGCCGCTACGAACAATCTTTTTATTATTATTAGTATTTTTTATTTATTTTACACTACCGCTGTGCATTTTATCATAAACTTTTCAATTTTAAATGTCTTTAAACTTTATGAATTGTGATAATGATTTCAATATTCCGTTCAACCATACCTATGTAAAAGTAAAGCCTTTCTGTGAAAGCAGTGATGTTCATTATAAAGTATATTTAGGAGAAAAGGAATTGAAAATACAATTGTACTCAGACGAAGGAGGAGTACCTCACTGGCGTGAATTTGACAAGGGAGAGACAGACTTGGCGAAAGAATTGGGCAGGTTAATAGCAGATCAGCAAAAGTAAACGCCCGCATAGTTAACTGCAATGAAAGCTATAATCATCACCCGCCCCGGCCCCCCGAACGTTTTGCAAATAGTGGAAAGACCGGTGCCGGAACCATTGGCTGGCGAAGTGCTTATCAAAGTAATTGCTGCAGGTGTTAACAGTCCCGATATAGCACAGCGAAAAGGCAACTATCCAGCCCCGCCGGGCGCTTCTGCAGATATTCCTGGTTTGGAAGTGGCTGGAGTAATTGAAAAGTGCGGCGAGTTAGTAATACGCTGGAAGCCAGGCGACAAGGTGTGTGCTTTACTTACAGGAGGAGGTTATGCAGAATACGCAACAGCTCACGCCTTACATTGTTTGCCTGTGCCAGCAGACTGGTCTTTTGCAAAAATAGCTTCTTTGCCCGAAACGGTTTTTACTGTTTGGCACAATGTCTTTGAAAGAGGCCGCTTACAACAGGATGAAAATTTTTTGGTGCATGGCGGGAGTGGTGGTATTGGTATTACAGCCATTCAATTAGCCAAAGCTTTTGGTGCAAAGGTTTTTACAACAGCAGGAAGTGAAGAAAAATGCGAAGCATGCATAGCTTTAGGAGCAGATAAATGTATCAACTACAAAAAAGAAGATTTCGAAGAAGCATTGAAAAATGATGGTGCAGATGTTATACTCGATATGATCGGAGGAGAGTACATTGCAAAAAATATAAAATTATTAAAACCAGACGGAAGGTTGGTTTTTATTAATGCAACGAAGGGTGCAGAGGGAATTTTTAATGTTAAAGATATTATGCGGCGTCGTCTAACAATTACTGGCAGCACTCTTCGTAGTCGTAATGTCAACTTCAAAGCACGACTGGCAGCCGCTGTAGAAAAAAATGTATGGCCATTATTAGAAACCAAAAAATTGAAAGCCGTTATTTACAAAGATTTCCCCTTGGCAGAAGCTGCTGCTGCTCATGCTTTAATGGAAAGCAGTGAGCATTTTGGTAAAATAATTTTGCTAAATAAATAAGGCGTGGCAGGTTTATTATAGTGTTACAGGACCGGGATTAATAAATGAATTACATATTAAGACAATGAGAAAAAAAATACTCACACCTTCAAATGCCTTTAGTCAACCATTTAAATGTGTTTAATCAAAACTAATTGCTGACAGATTTTTAAAAATTAAATATTAAATAAACAAATTCAAAAGCTGTTTTCTATTTCCCGGGTTAGTTTTTCTTATAAATAGTATAGCCTAACCTGGACAAGCCAGAACCAAAGAGGCAAAAAAGAAAAGTTGAATTTTTTTAAAATCCCCTGAAAGCTAAGGTGGTATTCCTTTTCAGAGAAGGCTAAAAAATATCTTGCCATTTTTGGTTA
>JAABUT010000565.1_pt1 | contig 57116 bp, 54 predicted proteins | sample 5559281 | NCBI WGS metagenome assembly JAABUT01 (sample SAMN10711880, study PRJNA513359) | rock metagenome | isolation source: Antarctica rocks | place: Antarctica: Victoria Land, Ricker Hills nord | collected 2016-01-04 | reverse complement strand
TTTCGGCACACTGTTGAGTTCTCAAAGAACAGGCACACACCATCACAGACAACCAAGTCCACTCCGGGGCAACCCCACAAACACTACCCCACACAACCCACCAAGTCAAAACCCCAACCAGGCGCGTGCCGATGATACCTTTCGCAGCTTGTGAAGCGCGATTAGGCAACCTATGAAACTATACTCGGTACGATTCGCAAGTGCAAAATTTGCCTCGCTCGTCCCGGCTGTCGCGTTCACCCGCTCGTTGAGCGCGGCCCTGCGACTTCTACGAAGATACCCCCGATGCCGTGGGAACTCCAAATCCGCTGGTGGTTGCAGCGTCCACGATCGAGATTGAGTCGTCTACGTAGGGTCAAATTGGTTTAGAGCGGCGCCTCTGGAGTGCCGTGTTGGCGGATCCACGCATGCATGGCAATCCCCGCCGCGACACCGGCGTTGATGGAGCGGGTGGAGCCGAACTGCGCGATGGACAGTGTCACGGCAGCAGCCCGACGGGCGTCCTCCGTGAGTCCCGGTCCCTCCTGGCCGAACAGGAACACCACCTGGCGGGGCAGTTCCGCCGATTCGATGGGCCGCGACCCCGCGGTGTTATCGACGCCCACGATCGTCGACCCGGTCGTGCCCGCGTGCTGGACGAGGTCGGCGACCGTCGGTACGTGACGAACGTGCTGGTACCGGTCCGTGACCATCGCCCCTCGTCGATTCCAGCGTTTTCGGCCCACGATGACCACCTCTCGGGCAAGGAAGGCGTTGGCGGTGCGCACGACCGTCCCGATGTTGGCGTCGTGCTGCCAGTTCTCGATGGCAACGGAGAAGGCATGCCGACGGGTATCGAGGTCGGCCACGATTGCCGCGACCGTCCAGTAGCGGTAGTGGTCGCGTACGTTGCGGCGGTCCCCCTGCGCCAACAGGTCAGGGTCGTATTGCGCACCGACGGGCCACGGCTGGGGGTGTGGGCCCACTCCGACATCGAGGTCGGGCGTCGCGTCGCCCATGCCGGCGAGTTGGTCAGACACCCGTGCCCGTTACGCGAGACCGAGGTCGGCCAGCGAGAAGGCCGACCGGCACTCCAGCCCAGCATCCTGGATGGCCGCGGTGGCGCCGCGATCCACGATCAGGGCCACGCCGACCACCTCAGCGCCCGCTTCACGCACGGCCGCTACAGCGGTGAGCGGGCTGGATCCGGTCGTCGACACGTCCTCCACGACCAGCACTCGACGGCTACCGACCTCGGGGCCTTCGACCCGGCGCTGCATCCCATGCTTCTTCTCGGCCTTGCGGACCACGAAGGCATCCACCTCGCCGGCGCTGGCATGCATGATGGCGGTCCCCACCGGATCCGCTCCCAGGGTCAGGCCACCGGCGGCGTCGTACGCCCAGTCCGCCGTCAGTTCCCGCAACACCCGCCCGACCAGCGGCGCGGCCTTGCGGTGCAGCGTGATCCGGCGGAGGTCGATGTAGTAGTCGGCCTGCTGGCCGGAGGACAGCGTCACCGCACCCTGCACCACAGCCAGGTCTTTGATCAGTGCAAGCAGTTCGTCGCGATCGCTCATGGCGCAACCCTAGCGACGGCGGTGTGCCCGGTCAGCGACGAGCCACCGCCTTGCGCACCACCGACCGCGGCAGCAGTTTGACCAGCACCAGGATGGCCCGGTAGCGCCTGCTCGGCACGCTCACCACCTTGCCGGCGCGGGCATCGGCCAATCCGTCGGCCACCACGCGGTCGGCGTCGAGCCACATCCAGGACGGGGTGCTGCTCATGTCGGCGTCCGCTCGGGCGTGAAACTCGGTATGCGTGAAACCGGGGCACACCGCGGTGGCACGCACCCCGGTTCCGTCGAGCAGCGAGGCGACCCCCTCGGTGAACGTCGTTACCCAGGCCTTGCCCGCGGCGTACGTCGTCGCGCCGCCCCGGGGCACGAACCCCGCCACCGACGAGATGTTGATGATCTCGCCGCGTCCGCGGGGGCACATGGCGTTGACCGCGGCATGGGTCAGGGCAAGGACTGCCCGGACATTGACGTCCAGCAGGCGCTCCTCTTCGGCGAGGGAGGCCTTGCCGAAGGCCCGATACAGTCCGAAGCCGGCGTTGTTGACGACGCTGTCCACCGACCGGTCGACAGAACCGATCCGATCCGCTACCGCCGTCCGGCCGTCTTCGGTACCGAGATCGGCGGACAGCACCTCGACCTCGACGGGATAGCGGCTCCGCAGGTCGGCGGCCGAGGACTCCAACCGTTCGGCGTCGCGAGCGACCAGCACCAGATCCCGTCCCTCCGCGGCGAACCGGCGGGCGAACGAGGCCCCCAACCCGGCGGTCGCGCCGGTGATCAGGGCGAACCCGGTCAGCTGCGCGGCGTCCGACTGCTGCGTCCAGCTCATTCGGTGCGCTGCTTTCGCGACTTCGCGCGGGGAGCCGGACGCTTCGGGAACGGTGAGGTGGCCGACGCCTGCGCTGGCGACTCAGCCGCGGCGTGCCCTTCGGCCCTTCCTGAACCGGAGGTACCCGAGCGGGAACTGGCGGGGGTGCGGCGCGGCTGCGTGCGGGCATCGAGGAGCGCACGCAACGGCGATACCGCCACCGTGCCGGGACGCCGGAAGTGCGCATTCGAGGCAGGCAGGAACAGCAGCACCAGGGCGGCGGCGGCCGACAGGCCGGTCAGCCCCGACAGCACCCGGAAGGCAACGCTGCCGCTGGCGAAGAAGCCGAACACCCGTTGCACGTCACCGAGAACGATGAAGACCAGCACCGCGAACAGCCATCGTGACCAGTTGCGGCCGTCGCGGATCAGCTTGGCCAGCAACAGCACCAGCAGGATGGAGACGATGGTGACCACCATGCTGGACCGGAACGCCGAGGTGATGTAGTCCTCGATCTGCCGGGCCGTCCAGGTGGGGTTTGCCCTGGCCACGGTCCGTCGCGCATCGGCGCGGGTGCCGTACAGCGCGAAAGCCGCACCGAGTGCGAAGACGCACCGGGCAAGGATCGCCCACACCGCGTAGTCGATGCTGCGGGGACGGGCGGGCCGGACGGGTTGGCCCGATCCCTCCGAAGCCGCCGGGGCGGGGGTGATGCTCATCTGCAGCAGCGTACCGGCGGCTCAGGCCGGCGGAGCCAGCCACCATCCGGCGGGCAGGTTCCGCAGCACCGTGAAAACAACGGCCATCCCGAACAGTGCCCACCGCGCCGCCCCGGGCAGCGGGTGGTGGATCGGCTGGCCGTCGCGTACCCGGTGCCATCCGAGGAGCACCACCGGCGGGATCGCGCACACGAGCAACGCATTGTCGTGCAGGGCGGTGCCGAGGTCGCCGTGCAGCAGTGCATGGGTCGCGCGAGTGGCACCGCAGAACGGGCACCACAGCCCTGTCAGCGCGTGTAGCGGACACAGCGGCACGTACGTGGAATTGGGATCGATCACGTACAACGCTGCCAACGCCGCGAGGGCGGCACCGGCAACCGTCGCGGGTACCACCCTCACTCCGTGGCGCATGTTCGTGGCGTGTTATTTGGCCGAGATGACGAAGTCACGCGCCGCCTTGTCGTGCCAACCCTGGTACCGCTTGGTGCCGTCGAAGAACGGCGAGATGTAGCCGACGAGGCACAGCAGCCCGGTCAGGGCTTGCACCAGGTAGCGCAGCAGGCCGCGGCCGACGCCGATCGCGCCACCGCTCGACGCGTCGACGACCTTGATACTCAGCGCCATCATTCCCACGGTCTGCTGGCGGACACCGATCAGGTAGCCGAAGTAGCCGAAGTCGATGACGAGCGAAACCAGGATGCCGGTGCGCGACATACCACCCGAGGTTCCGAAGATGGACCGGATGATCGTGTTGATAATGCCGAGGATGATGAGGTCGATGAGCAAGGCGAGAAATCGGCGGCCCATGTTGGCCGGCGTTCCCGGCCCGGCCACGGGATACTGGTTGTACCCGTAGGGAGGGGGCGCGGAGCCGTAGCCGGTCTGGACGTAGGGCTGTTGGCCGTATCCCGGTTGCTGACCGTACGGCTGCTGACCATAGCCAGGCTGCTGCTGGCCATAGGGCTGCTGGCTGTAATTCGGCGGCTGTTGGCTGCCCGGTGGCTGCTGGCCCGGTTCCTGTCCTGACTCCGGTGCGGCCCAGGGGTCCGGCTGCTGCCCCTGCTGCGGCGCCGCCCAGGGATCCGGCTGAGACGGCTTGTTCTCGGCCGAGTCGCCGTTCGGGTCGCTTCCCCACTGCGTCATTGCTGTCTCCTCAGCGATTAGGCAATGCACCGGACCGGCGCTTGCCGCCAGAATCTATCGAACTTCTTCGCTTCGGGGACCGCCATCGGGAATATGTCGCCCGTCTGGTGGGTCAGGACGCTGCGCCGCGTGGTTCATCCGGGTTACCGTCACCGTATGGCAGCAGCACGGCATCGTGGCGCGCCGGAGAGAGACGCGCGCGAACTGGCGGTAACGCCGACGACCGATCCGTACCGGGGCAGCCTGGCTGATCCGTACAACGTCACCATCCCGACACCGGCTCCGGCAGCACGCACCGACACGGCGGCGGCGGACGAGTACCAGGCGCGTTCCAGGCAGCACCAGCAGGGAGCCCCGGGACCCGCCACCATGGCCGGGATCATCGCCATCGCGCTCGGCGTCACGCTCGGGTTACTGGCAATGGTGCTGCTGGCCATCCTGGGGCTGCAGGATGACTACGGCGCCCCGGACCGGTCGTTCTACCGGGGCTCCGACTCCGGGTACGTGGTGATGGCGCTGGTCAACTTCGGCCTCGCTCTCGCGTCGTCCCTGGGCGGTCTTGCCCTTCTGACCGGGCGGCTCAGCGGGCGGATCGCGATGACCGCCGCCGGCACCGGCATCCTCGTGCTGAGCGGCTTCTGGTGGCTGCGTGGCGATGTGAGCGCCGGCGTCCCCATCGTCATCGGCCTGCTGGCGCTGATCATGCTGGCGCTCAGCTACCAACGATCGGTCACCAGGTGGCTCGGCGTGCTACCCGCGTCGCAGCCCGAGTAGCACGCCGGGCCCACCAGCACGGTGCCGTCAGCGGACGGCGTTCACCGTCAAGCCCGATCGGTCCTCCGTGACGTCGATGAGGACCTTGTCACCGTCGGTGACCTCGCCGGCGATCAGCGCACGGGCCAACCGGTCACCGATCGCGGTCTGGATCAGCCGCCGCAGCGGCCGAGCCCCGTACAGCGGGTCGAAACCGTTGAGCGCCAGCCACTCACACGCCGCATCGGAGACGTCCAGCACCAACCGGCGACCCTCGAGCCGCCGCTGCAAGGCAGCGAGTTGCACGTCGACGATGCCAGCCAGCTCGGCCGTGCTGAGCGGATCGAACACCACGATGTCATCGAGACGGTTCAGGAACTCCGGCTTGAAGTGCGACCGGACGATCTCGAGCACCGCTTCCTTCTTCAATGCGTCCACCATCTCCGAGACCAGAATGTGCGACCCGAGGTTGGACGTCATCACCAGGATCACGTTACGGAAGTCCACCGTCCGGCCCTGACCGTCGGTCAGCCGACCGTCGTCGAGAACCTGGAGGAGCACATCGAACACGTCGGGGTGCGCCTTCTCGACCTCGTCGAACAGCACCACCGAGTAGGGCCGGCGGCGGACCGCCTCGGTGAGCTGCCCACCCTCGTCATAACCGACGTAGCCGGGCGGGGCACCGACGAGCCGGGCGACCGAGTGCTTCTCGGAGTACTCACTCATGTCGATGCGGACCATCGCCCGCTCGTCGTCGAAGAGGAACTCCGCGAGCGCCTTGGCCAGCTCGGTCTTTCCGACACCGGTCGGGCCGAGGAACAGGAAGGAGCCGGTCGGGCGGTTGGGGTCACTGATACCGGCCCGGGCCCGGCGGACGGCGTCGGACACTGCCTGCACCGCCTGCCGCTGGCCCTTGACGCGGGCGCCCAGTCCCTCTTCCATGCGCAGCAGCTTTGCCGTCTCGCCCTCCATCAGGCGTCCGGCGTTGATACCCGTCCAGGCAGCAACCACCTCGGCGATGTCATCGGCGGTCACTTCTTCTTTGACCATGACGTCCGCTGCCGGTGCCTGCTCGCTCTCCGACGCTACGGCGAGCTCCTTCTCCGTCGCCGGTATCTCGCCGTACATCAGCCGGGACGCGGTTTCGAAGTCACCTTCGCGCTGCGCCCGCTCGGCCTGCGTCCGAAGATCGTCCAGCTTCTCTTTCAGCTCGCCCAGGCGGTTCAGGCCGGACTTCTCGCGCTCCCAACGGGCGTTCAGCGCGTCGAGGGCCTCGGTCTTGTCGGCCAGCTCGCTTCGCAACGCCGCGAGCCGCGCGATGGAGGCCGGATCGGTCTCTTTGGAGAGTGCCAACTCCTCCATCTTCAACCGGTCCACCGCGCGCTGGAGCTCATCGATCTCGACCGGACGGGAGTCGATCTCCATCCGCAGCCGGGACGCGGCCTCGTCGATCAGGTCGATGGCCTTGTCAGGCAGGAACCGGGACGTGATGTAGCGGTCGGACAAGGTGGCGGCGGCCACCAGCGCGCCGTCCGAGATCTGCACCTTGTGGTGGGCCTCGTAGCGGCCGGCCAATCCGCGCAGGATGCCGATGGTGTCCTCGACGGACGGCTCGCCGACGAGGACCTGCTGGAATCGGCGCTCGAGAGCGGCGTCCTTCTCGATGTGCTCGCGGAACTCGTCCAGGGTGGTGGCGCCGACCATGTGCAGCTCACCGCGGGCCAGCATGGGCTTGAGCATGTTGCCCGCGTCCATGGCGCCCTCGCCGGTGGCACCGGCTCCGACGACGGTGTGCAGCTCGTCGATGAAGGTGATGATCTGGCCCGCGGAGTCCTTGATCTCGGTGAGGACGGCCTTCAATCGCTCCTCGAACTCGCCGCGGTACTTGGCACCGGCGACCATCGCGCCCAGGTCCAGAGAAACCAGCCGCTTGCCCTGCAGTGACTCCGGAACGTCGCCGGCCACGATGCGCTGAGCCAGGCCCTCGACCACGGCGGTCTTTCCCACGCCTGGCTCGCCGATCAGCACCGGGTTGTTCTTGGTGCGGCGGCTGAGCACCTGGATGACGCGTCGGATCTCGGAGTCCCGCCCGATGACGGGATCGAGCTTGCCCTCACGGGCGGCCGCGGTCAGATCGACGCCGTACTTCTCCAACGCCTGGTAGGTGCCTTCGGGATCGGGGCTGGTCACCCGGGTGGAGCCGCGGACCTGGGTCAGCGCCTCTCGGAGCGCGCCGGGCGTCGCGCCCATCCTGGTCAGCAGCGCCGAGACCTCGGACGTGACCTCGGCGAGGGCCAGCAGCAGATGCTCGCCGGAGACGTACTCGTCACCGGCGTCCTTGGCGATCCGCTCCGCGGCAGCGAGCACCCTCAGCAGACCGCGCGAGGGCTGCGGTGCCGAGACGGTCGAACCGGCCGCTGCCGGCAGCGCCGAGACGAGTGTGTTGAGCTCGCTAACCAGCCGCGCCGGGTCGACACCCACTGCCTGGGTCATCAGACGGGCCAGACCGTTCTCATCGGCCAGCAGGGCTGCCGCCAGGTGAACGGGCTCCACGGCGGGGTTGCCGCGCTGAGCAGCGTCGCGCGCCGCATTGGAAAGCGCCTTCTGGCTGAGGGTGGTCAGATCCATGACGTCTATCTCCCCCTGTTTCTGTCGCTGTGTTGATCAATTCGCTCGGGCGGGTGCCGTCGTCACTGGAATCAACGATACAAAGATTGAGCCTGTTCCGCTCAAGTCTTGCAGACTGTCGTACTGATGCCTGCCTTGCGAGTGCCTGCCTTTCGTGCTGCTGCCGGCCGGTGCGGATGCGGCTGTCCCCGCGCGCCGAGCCGGCTCGGCGGATCGTGTGCGCGGGCTCCGTCGCGGTGTCAGTGACTGCCGTGCTCACCACGGGTAGAGCTCAGGACTGCTGGCTCTTGGCCTGCGGCCGCCACACCACGAGCGCGGTGGACGGATCGGCGAACGGGCGACGCAACGGGATCGACACGATGTCCCCGGCCGAGCCTGCCGCGAAGAGCCGCCGCTGCACCGAACCGGCGGGCGGTGATGAGGTGGCCTCACGGCGCTCACTCTCGCTCGCGGCGAGCCTGCTGCGCAGGGCGTGCACCTGGTTCTCGAGATCGAGGATTCGCTTGATGCCGGCGAGGTTCACGCCCTCTTCTTGCGACAGCCGTTGAACCTCGCGCAGCTGCTCGATGTCACGCGCGGAGTAGCGTCGTCCCCGGCCCGCGGTGCGCTGCGGCGACACCAACCCCAGCCGGTCGTACTGGCGCAGCGTCTGTGGGTGCATGCCGGCAAGTTCGGCGGCCACCGAGATGACGAACACCGCAGCAGATTCCGCGAAAGCCGGCCCCATCCTGGGAGCCATCTCAGGCCTGCCTTGCCTGGGCGAACAGCCCCGCTCGTGGATCATCGCCAGCTGTCGCCGCGGCCAGGGCCTCGACCGCCTCGCGGGCCGCCGAGTCGAGCTTCTGCGGCACAGCGACCGAAACCGTGACCAGCAGGTAGCCAGCCGTTCCGTCCTTGCGCTTCACGCCCTTGCCCTTGACGCGCAGTACCCGTCCGGACGGTGTGCCCGGCGGCAGCTTCACCGTCACGGTGGAGCCGTCGAAGGTGGGGACCGCGATGTTCGCGCCTAGCGCCGCCTCGGCGAAGGTGACCGGAACCGTGATGGTCAGATCGTCACCGGAGCGGCCGAACAGCGGATGCGGCTCGACGTTCACGGTGAGGATCAGGTCGCCGTTGCCGGCCGGCCCCGGGTTGCCTCTGCCGCGCAGCCGGATCTTCTGGCCGTCCTTGACACCTGCCGGAACTCGCGCGGTGACCGTGGACCCGTCGCCGCGACGCAGGGTGACGGTGTCGCCCTCGACTGCCTGGCGGAAGGTGAGCGAGGTGGATGCCTCGACGTCGCTCCCGACGCGGGGGGACTGGCTGAAGCCACCGCCCGCACCGTTGCCGAACGCGCCCGAGAGCAGGTCCTCGATGCTGATGTTGCTGCCGCCTGTCTGGCGGCCGGACTGCCGGCCGAAGAATCCGGAGAAGACGTCATCGGAGAATCCCCCCGCGGGGCCGGAGCCCGCAGTGAACCGGGCGCCGCCGTGACTCATCGTCCGGACGGCGTCGTACTCCTTGCGCTGCTCGGCGTCGGAGAGCACGGAGTACGCCTCGCTGACCTCTTTGAACCGCTGCTCAGCCTTCGCGTCACCCGGGTTCTTGTCAGGGTGCAGGTCTTTGGCGAGCCGGCGGTAGGCCTTCTTGATCTCCGAATCCGACGCGTCAGAGGCGACGCCCAGGGACTTGTAGAAGTCCTTGTCGAACCAGTCCTGGTTAGCCATGACGTCGTACCTCCTTCATAGGTGTCTGGATGGTCGGGCCGCCCACCGTTTTCGGCGGACGGCCCGAGCCATGGGTCTTACGTGGTGGTTCTCGCTGGGGCTGGTTCCTGCCGCAGCTGGTCCGTACCACGGTTGTTTAGTAACCGCGGTCGACGGCTTACTGCGGATCGGCCACCGAGACCCGGGCGGGTCGGATGATCCGCTCGCCGATCCGGTAACCGGGCTGCAGCACAGCGACCACGGTGGTGCCTTGCGTCCCCTCGGCCAGTTCCGCTTCGACGTGCATGAGGGCATCGTGCACCGCGGGGTCGAACGCCGCTCCCGGCTCGCCGAACCGCTCGACGCCGTACTTGCTCAGCGTCGCCTCCAGCTTCTCGGCGATGCTGGCGAACGGACCGGAGTCGAGGTCACCGTGCTGGCGAGCCAGCTGGATGTCGTCGAGCACCGGCAACAGTGACTCGACGACCGAGCCGATCGTCAGTTCACGCGCCGCGGAGCGGTCCCGATCCATCCGCTTGCGGTAGTTGGCGTACTCGGCCTGCAGCCGCTGCAGGTCCATCAGCCGTTCGGCCGCGAGCTGCTCGTTGGGGTCCACCTCGAGGGACGGGGTGTTCTCGATCAACTCGCCCTCGACAACAGGCTCGCCCGCGGGCTCGGCTGCGCCCTGTGCGGACGCGACCGAGCCCTCGGTGTCGATCTTGCGCTTGTTTGCGAAGCTGAATCCTGGCGTGGGCTTGTGGGCACCGGTGCCAGCTTCATCCGCTCCCTGCTCGCTCACTGCTACTTCTCCTCGTCGATGACCTCGGCGTCGACCACGTCGTCAGCACCCGCGCCGGCACCACCGGTGGTGGTCCCGCCGTCCGCGCCGGCGGTCTCCTCGGAGGCCGAGGCGTACATCGCCGTGGCGACCTTGCTGCTGACCTCGTTCAGGGCGGTGGTCTTGGCCTGGATTGTCTCGTTGCTCGCGCCGGCGTCGGCCAGAGTGGTCTTCAGCTCGGCCAGCGCGTTCTCGAGCTCGGTCTTGGACTCGGCGGCGATCTTCTCGCCGGAGTCGGCGATGAACTTCTCCGTCTGGTAGACCAGCTGCTCACCGGTGTTGCGGACCTCGGCTGCCTCACGGCGAGCCTTGTCCTCGGCAGCGTGGGCCTCGGCATCCTTCATCATCCGGTCGATCTCATCCTTGGACAGGCTCGATCCACCGGTGATCGTCATGCCCTGCTGGTTACCCGAAGCAAGGTCCTTGGCGGAGACGTTGACGATGCCGTTGGCGTCGATGTCGAAGGTGACCTCGACCTGCGGCACGCCGCGGGGAGCGGCCGGGATGCCGGTCAGCTCGAAGACGCCGAGCTTCTTGTTGTACGCCGCGATCTCGCGCTCGCCCTGGTAGACCTGGATCTGCACGCTGGACTGGTTGTCGTCCGCGGTCGTGAAGATCTCGGATCGCTTCGTCGGGATCGTGGTGTTGCGCTCGATCAGCTTGGTCATGATGCCGCCCTTGATCTCGATGCCCAGCGAAAGCGGGGTGACATCGAGCAGCAGGACGTCCTTGACCTCGCCCTTGAGAACACCGGCCTGCAGCGCGGCACCCACGGCGACAACCTCGTCCGGGTTGACGCCCTTGTTGGGCTCCTTGCCGCCGGTCAGCTCCTTGACCAGGTCACTGACCGCGGGCATCCGGGTCGAACCGCCGACCAGGACCACGTGGTCGATGCGGTCCAGCGGGATGCCGGCGTCGCGCAGCACGTTCTGGAACGGAACCTTGGTGCGCTCGAGCAGGTCAGCGGTGATCCGCTGGAACTCCGAACGGCTCAGCTGCTCGTCCAGGAACAGCGGGTTCTTCTCCGTGTCGACGGTGATGTAAGGCAGGTTGATGCTGGTCTGCTGCGACGAAGACAGCTCGATCTTCGCCTTCTCGGCCGCCTCGCGCAGCCGCTGCAGCGCCATCTTGTCCTTGGTCAGGTCGATGCCGTGCGCCGCCTTGAACTTCTCGACGAGCCAGTCGATGATCTTCTGGTCCCAGTCGTCGCCACCGAGGTGGTTGTCGCCCGAGGTGGCCTTGACCTCGATCACGCCGTCGCCGATTTCGAGCAGCGAGACGTCGAAGGTTCCACCACCGAGGTCGAACACCAGGATGGTTTGCTCCTTCTCACCCTTGTCCAGGCCGTAGGCGAGGGCAGCGGCGGTCGGCTCGTTGACGATCCGCAGGACGTTCAGACCGGCAATCGCTCCGGCCTCCTTGGTGGCCTGGCGCTCGGCGTCGTTGAAGTACGCCGGGACGGTGATGACAGCGTCGGTGATGGTCTCACCGAGGTAGGCCTCGGCGTCGCGCTTCAATTTCTGCAGGACGCGGGCGCTGATTTCTTGCGCGGTGTACTTCTTGCCGTCGATGTCCACCGACCAGTCGGTGCCCATGTGGCGCTTGACCGAACGGATGGTCCGGTCGACGTTCGTGACGGCCTGGCGCTTGGCAACCTCGCCGACGAGTACTTCGCCGTTCTTGGCGAAGGCGACCACGGACGGGGTAGTCCGCGAGCCCTCCGCGTTTGCAATGACCTCCGGCTCGCCACCGGTCAGTACGGCGACGACGGAGTTGGTGGTGCCGAGATCGATTCCGACCGCGCGTGCCATGTGAACTCCTCAAAGTCTGTGCTTGTAGTTCTCAGCTTGATCGACTGCTGGCTCTAATACTGCTACCTGGATCGACCTGCTGTCAAAAGAACTGAGTCTGGGGGGCTCAACTTCCGTCCGATGGTGTGGTTTGGGTCATAGTCATTGGCGGTCGAGCTCCTTGGCTAGCCGGACGACTGGCTGGTCGTCGTCGGGCCGGGCGAGTGGGATGAATTGATACCCGCGGTTCTGGTAGAAGCGGTGGTTGCTGACGCTGCGGACGCCGGTGATCAGCTCCATCCTCGTCACCGCGGCGGGCACCCTGCGCTCCGCCAGACGGAGCATCGCTCCACCGATGCCCTCGCCGCTGCGGTCGGGCACCACACGCAGCCGGCCGAGGAACGCCGTGGTGGGCGAGAGCAGCGAGGTCCGCACCGTGGCGATCATCCGAGCAGTCGAGTCGCGGTAGACCCAGATGGTCAGCGCCGGATCCGCCAGTTGGGCGGCTACGTCGCTGAGTTCCTCGAGTAGCGGTGGGATGTCGATGCGCCGCGCTTCTCTACCCTCGCGGACCCAGGCCGCCAACTGCAGCGTTAGTAGCTCCCCGGCATCGCCCGCCCGGGTGCGTTCGGTGCCTGCCGCAACTGCCTCGTCGATATCCACCACTGGGAGTCTGCCTGATCGCGTGGGGCGGAGGCGTGCTTACCCACAGGCCCAGCCATCCTGTGGATAACTTTCTGGGGGGTACGTCGGTCGTGTCTAGGGTGCTCCATTATGGAACGACACCATGGCGCTTAGCCGCTTCGAGTTGCCGTCGGACGGCCCGACGGCCCGGGACGTTTGCCTGGCGCAACGAGTGCCGACGGGCGACCCGCAGCAGGTTCGCTCGGTGGCCCTTCGCTCCGGTGCACTTGCAGCGGAACTGCGGTCCGCGGCACGGGTGTTGCTGTCGAGTGCGAACGGCGGCCTCTGGCGCGGGAAGGCGCAGCAGGCCCTCGCCGACACGCTGCACGCGAAGGCACCTCATCTGGACGCGACGGCGGAGCGGTACGAGTCGTACGCGGCAGCCCTGTCCGGCTATGCCAGCACTCTCGACATCGCGTCGCCGCAGTTGCGGTGGCTGCGAGGTGAACTCGCCAACCGTGCCGGGGTGGGTACGACGCCGCTGGGCAGTCCGAGCCTCGGTCCGACGTGGACTCACGAATCGGCGGCATCCCCCGGCGCCGGTCATGCTGCGGGCGCCCAGGCTCTGACTGCCCAGTCCCCGGCAGCCCAAGCCGCGAGCGTGGAACTGCGGGCTTACGCCCAGCGCTTCAAGGCCGGTTACGACGAGTGGGCCGACGCCCTCGACCGCTGCTGCACGGCCCTGCTGCGTGCCAACGCCAGCGATCCGACGCGTGACGTACACGGGCTCGCCGCGCTCGGCAGGCAGCTGGATCGGATCGCCAAGTACGCCGCGCCGATCGATTACATGCTCATGCACCCGACGTTGAAGAACGCCTCAGAGTGTTTGGGCATCCTCAGCACTGAGCTGTCGGTGATCGGGTTCGCGTTGTTGTTCATCTGCCCGCCAGCCGGCGCGGCATGCCTGACCGCCGCCACGGTGGCCGCCGCGGCCCAGTTGGCCACCGACGTGGTGCGTCGAACTCGGGGGGACCATGTCAGCGCCTCGACGCTGGGGCTCGATGCGATGGGCGCCTTGCCGGTCGGCGGCAAGGCGTTCACCACCGGGCGCGAGATTGGGCAGGCCGCGCACGCTCTCGAAGAGTTTGCGCCAGGCGTGCGAACCATCAGTCGGGTGGTGCCTGGTGGAGGGCTCGCAGCTCATGAGGCAGCGGGCGGCCACACTTTGGAGAAGCATGTGGGCAAGAGCGAAGAGTTCTTGGTGGACCGACTTGCGGGCGAACCAGCGGCTCAACATGTCTCCACGTTTACCGACCGGGAGACAGCGGAAACCGCCCTTACGGACTTGCTCGCTTCCAGCGGAGGCGAGATCGCGCAGTGGCTCGCCGGGCCCAGATTTCAGCTAGTTCTCAGCGGAACAGCGGATCGACATGTCGGACGAGTGTTGGCACGTGGGGCCACAGCAGCCGTGACAGCATCTGGGCTCAAGCTCGTTCTACGGAAGACTCCGGCCCACGGGTTGGGCTACTACGTACACACTGCGATGGTGCTGCCATGACTGAGTTTCATTCACTTAACACCTTCCTCGGCGGCTATCTGAATGAGGACTGTTTCGACGAATACGGCACTCCCTGGCGTGCGGTGGAGGCGTTCGTGCGGCACGAACCCGAATACGCGCCACTCCTCCGTAGCGAGATCGTGGCCTTCACGAGTCCGATCACGTCCGAGGCGGCGCTGAAGCATTGCCTAATTCGTATGGGGCTCGGCTACGCCGCGGAAGCTGACGGGTGGGGCAGCTACCGAGAGTGGCTGTTGGCGGTGGCTGACCGGGTCGACGAGCTGTTGCGGGGCCAACCACCCGAGCCACCCGACCGACCGCGATCGGGCTCGGCCCAGGTGTGACCAATTCGGTGTGGTGCTGACGTGGTTACCCATGAGTAACAGTGCGTATTCTTGCGCAAGTCCTTCCCTGAGCTCGACAAGCTAGACGACGCTGGAGGTCGCAGTGGCACTGCGCATCATTCTGACCCTGCTCATGACCGTCGCGACCGCGGCCATAGCGGGTCGTCGGGTGTTCTGGCTGGTCAAGCTCATCCGCTCCGGAGCCGCGGACCCCGGCCGCGGCAAGGACGTCGGTACCCGCGTAGTAACCGACGCCGAAGAGGTACTCGGCCAGAAGCGGCTGCTGAAATGGTCCATCCCGGGCCTTGCCCACTTCTTCACGTTCTGGGGCTTCCTGGTCCTGAACCTGACGATCCTCGAAGCCTATGGCGCCCTGCTGATCAACCGCGACTTCCACATTCCGCTGGTCGGCAAGTGGCAGCTGCTGGGGTTCCTGGAGGACTTCTTCGGGGTTGCCGTCCTGGTCGGCCTGGCGACCTTCGCCATTCTGCGCGTCCGCAACGCCCCTGAGCGCAAGAAGCGCGACTCCCGCTTCTACGGTTCGCACGCCGGCCCGGCGTGGGTCATCCTCGGCATGATCACGCTGGTGATCGTGACGCTGTTCTTGCTCCGTGGCGCCCAGATGAACGCCGGCGAGTTCCCGTACGGCCACTCGAAGTGGACCTTCGCCTCGTACCTGACCGCCAAGGCCCTGGGCACCGGCGCCTACAACGCCGGCCTCGCCACCATCTTCCTGCTGGCCCAGGTTGCCGTCGTCCTGGCGTTCCTCATCATCGTCACGTACTCCAAGCACCTGCACATCGCCACGGCCCCCATCAACATCTACTTCAAGCGACTGCCCAAGGCACTCGGCGCGCTACCGCCCGTGAAGGATGCCGAGGGTAAGCCGATCGACTTCATGGACGCCGAGAACCTGTCCGAGGACACCGTGTTCGGCAAGGGCAAGATCGAGGACTTCACCTGGAAGGGCTACCTCGACTTCGCGACCTGCACCGAGTGCGGACGCTGTCAGTCCCAGTGCCCGGCGTGGAACACCGGCAAGCCGCTGTCTCCGAAGCTCGTGATCATGGACCTTCGCGATCACCTGTTCGCTAAGGCGCCCTACCTGATCGGCGGCAAGACCGTTGCCGACGATGCCATGCCCAACTTCAGCACGCCCGCCGCGGAAGGCGGCTCGCACGGCACCCACGTTCCAGAGGCCGGCTACCCGCGGGTCGAGGGATCGGGCATCGAGCAGGTGCAGCGGCCGCTGGTCGGTGACTTCGCCTCGCACGGCGTGATCGACCCCGACGTTCTCTGGTCCTGCACCACCTGCGGGGCGTGCGTCGAGCAGTGCCCCGTCGACATCGAGCACATCGACCACATCATCGACATGCGGCGCTACCAGGTGCTCATCGAATCCTCGTTCCCTTCCGAGGCGGGCACGATGCTGCGCAACCTGGAGAACAAGGGCAACCCGTGGGGCCTGCCCGCCCGCAACCGCGAGGAATGGACCGAGGGCCTCGGCTTCGACGTCCGACGGGTGTCACCGGGCGAGTCGCTGCCCGACGATGTCGAGTACCTGTTCTGGGTCGGCTGCGCCGGCGCCCTGGAAGACCGCTCGAAGAAGGTCACCAAGGCATTCGCCGAGCTGCTGAACGTGGCGGGCGTCGAGTTCGCGATCATGGGCGCCAACGAAACGTGCACCGGTGACTCCGCGCGCCGGCTCGGCAACGAGTTCGTCTTCCAGATGCTCGGTGCCGAGAACGTCGAGAAGCTGAACTCCATCAAGCCCGAGGGCCGCCCGCTCAAGATCGTCGCGACTTGCCCGCACTGCTTCAACACCATCGCCAACGAGTACCCGCAGCTGGGCGGGGACTACGAGGTCGTCCACCACACCCAACTGCTCGCCAAGCTCGTCGAGGACGGGCAGTTGACGCCGGTCGAGCCCGTCGACAAGAACGTCACCTATCACGACCCGTGCTACCTGGGCCGCCACAACAAGATCTACACGCCGCCCCGTGATGTGCTCGGCGCCATTCCGGCGCTGAAGTCGCAGGAGATGCACCGTTGCAAGGACCGGGGATTCTGCTGCGGCGCTGGGGGCGCCCGGTTCTGGATGGAAGAGAAGATCGGCAAGCGCATCAACACCGAGCGCACCGAAGAGGCTCTGGGCTTGGACCCGGACCTCATCTCGACGGCGTGCCCGTTCTGCATGGTGATGCTGTCGGACGCCGTCAACGAGAAGAAGTCCGATGGATCAGCCAAGGAGCACGTGCAGGTACTGGATGTGGCTCAGATCCTGCAGCAGTCGATGACACGTCCCGCCCCGGTGACCGCGACGGACTAGTGCCCTGGGCGCCCGCTCCTCAGAAGAAGAGGAACTTCACCAGGGCGGCAACGCCGACCACGACGATGACCCCGCGCAGTACGAGCGGCGACAGCCGCCGCCCGACCACCGCGCCGAGCTGACCGCCCAGTGCCGAGGTGACCGCGATGATCCCGACGTAGACCCAGTTCGGATGCGCCAGGATGCTGAACAGCACACCGGCCACCCCGTTGACGAGGCCCGCCAGGACGTTCTTCACGCCGTTGACCCGCTGCATGTTCGTGTCCAGCAGAGCGCCGAGAGCCGCCACCAGCAGCACACCCTGCGCAGCGCCGAAGTAGCCGCCGTACACGCCGGTCAGCAGCACCAGGCTCCAAAGCAGGACGGGGTGTCGGCCGTGTGAGGGATTGTCAGCCGCCGTCCCGACGAATCGCCGGGACAACCGGGGCTGCGCCACCACCAGCACGAGGGCCAGCACGATGAGCACCGGCACTACGGCGCGAAAGACGCCTGCCGGGAGCACCAGCAGCAACAGCGCGCCGGCCACACCGCCGCTCAAGGATGCCAGCCCCAGGCGCACCAGCCGGTCCCGCTGGCCGGCCAGCTCGCGTCGGTAGCCGTATGCGCCGCTGAACGAGCCCGGCACCAGCCCGATGGTGTTGCTGACGTTCGCGGTGACCGGCGGCACACCCAGCGACAGCAACACCGGGAAGGTGATCAGGGTGCCGGATCCCACGACGGTGTTCATCGTTCCCGCCGCCAACCCGGCAACGCCGACCAATATCGCAGCTCCGATGCCTGTCACCGGACCACCGTAGTGGCCGGCCGCGACACCCCAGCGAAGCCCAGCCCAGCAGCGGGACGGGCGCCGCTCTGCCGAGCCGGTGAGCGTTCCAGCGGGCGAAACGCCCGCCAGGACGGGGTGTCACCGGACCACCCGTCTGATACCGCTACTACCGAATAGTCATGTTGAGCACACGCACAGCCGCACGGGCAGAACTGTCGGCGCGCTTTGGTTGAATTCACCCATGACCTCCCGCCGCCTCCGGTTGTCCGCACTCGCAGCCACAGTTGCCGTCGCGGCCCTGGGCCTCGCCGGCTGCAGTCACGGAAAGAAGACCCCGCCCGAGCAGGTCGTCGCCCAGCGCTACCTGGCCGCGCTCGCGTCCGGTGACGCCGCCGGAGCCGCCCAGCAGACCAGCGACCCGGCACCCGCGCTTGCGACGATCGAGAATAGCCTGAGGGGTTTGGGGGTCGGTGCCAAGGCGACGCTCACCGTGACCGGCCTTGCCGATCGCCAGGATGCCGCGGCGATCGCCTACTACACCGCGTCGTGGACACTGCCCGGCGTGAACGCTCCCTGGAAGTACAGCGGCTCGCTGCCGGTGGTGAAGCAGGGCAAGAACTGGGTCGTCAGCTGGAAGGCCAGCGATCTGCACCCGCAGCTCACCAACGGCTCGCACCTGAGCGTCCAGCGGACCGAACCCGACCGGGCCGCGCTGCAAGACCGCAACGGCAAGCCGCTCTTCAGCAGGACGCCGGTGGTCGAGGTCGGCATCAACCCCGCCAACGTGGCGAACCTGCCATCGCTGGCGGCCACCCTGGCGGCGGTGCCACAGCTACAGACCAGCGCACGAGAGATCACGACCGCCGTCAAGGCAGCGCCGAAGAACCAGTTCGTTCCGATCATCACGCTGCGCCAGAGCAGCTACCTGCAGGTCAAGGCCAAGATCCACGAGCTCAAGGGGACCCAGTTCAATCCGAGCACCCTGCTGCTACCGCCCACCTCGAACTTCGCCAAACCGCTGCTCGGCAGCGTCGGACCAGCCACCAAAGAGCTTGTCGATCAGTCCAAGGGACGTGTGCGGGCAGGCGATCAGACTGGGCTCTCCGGGCTGCAACTGGCGCTGGACAAGCAGTTGAGCGGCACCGCCGGCGTGGCGGTATACGCCGCCACCGATACCACCGGCGCACTCGGCGCCAAGCTGGGCACGGTGACCACGGCTACTGCCGGAAAGCCGATACGCCTGACCCTGGACACGACGCTGCAGGAAGCCGCCGACGCGACGCTCTCAGCGGTCACGCTGCCTGCCGCCCTGGTTGCTCTGCAACCGTCGACCGGCAAGATCCTGGCCGTGGCGAACAGTGGCGCGGCGACCGAGGACATCGCCCTTGCCGGCGAGTACCCGGCGGGCTCCACCTTCAAGATCGTGACCTACACCGCGGCCTTCCAGAACAACCCGGGTCTGACAGCAACCTCGACCGCCCCGTGCCCCGCGACGGTCACCGTCAACGGCAGGTCCTTCGAGAACGAGAACAAGTTCTCACACGGCTCCATCCCGCTCACGGCCGCGTTCGGGTACTCGTGCAACACCACCGCCATCAATACGGCCATGAAGCTTCCCGCCGGCGCCCTGCACAAGGCCGCCACCGAACTGGGGCTCGGCGGCACCTGGAGCCTGCCGGTGGACTACTTCTCCGGCTCGCTGCCCGGCACCGCCACCGGAACCGAGCTGGCCGCAGAGGCGATCGGCCAGGGCAAGGTGCTGGTCAGCCCGCTGGTGATGGCGTCGATCGCCGGAGCCGCCGCCTCCGGCAAGCCCGTCGCACCGACGCTGATGACGGATCGGGCCGGCTCAGCACAGCCTCTCCCGCCGAAGGTCACCGCCAACCTCAACGCGCTGCTGCGGGCGACGATATCGATGCCGGGTGCGACCGGCTACGCCGAGCTGAACAGCCTGCCCGGTCAGATTCGCGGCAAGACCGGAACGGCAGAGTTCGGCACGGACACGCCACCCAAGAGCCACTCGTGGTTCGCCGGCACCCGAGGCGATCTGGCGATCGCGGTATTCGTCTACGGCGGCGAGGACTCCACAACCGGTGCGGTTCCACTCGCGCGAACGTTCTTCACAGCGGCGCCCTGAGCTTTGTACGGTGGAACCATGACTTCCAGCGACGCACACGTGTACGACAGTCCGGCCGAGCGGGTTTCGGAGCACATCCAGCGCTACGTCGAGACCGGCGGCGAAGAGGGCCACGACTGGAACGGTGTGCCCACCTTGCTGCTCACCACCAAGGGTCGAAAGTCAGGCAAGCTGCGGCGGACCGCCCTGATCTACGGCAGGTCCGGGGCGTCCTACGTCGTCGTGGCGTCGCTGGGCGGGGCACCGACGCATCCGGCGTGGTACCTGAACCTGCAGGAGAACCCCGAGGTCGCGCTGCAGGTCGGCCCGGAGGACTTGACCGCCATCGCCCGGACCGCCAACGACGACGAGAAGCCGGCGCTGTGGCGCATGATGGCAGAGATCTGGCCTGCGTACGACGAGTACCAGACCAAGACAGACCGTGCGATCCCGGTAGTCGTCCTCGACCCCGTCCCGGCTTAGCCGCCCGGCCGGACCGCCCGGTCCAGCTCGTCGACGCTGTCTATGGTGGTCAGGATGGGCGGACCGGGCTGTGGCCGGCCGTACAGGTAACCCTGCGCTTGGCCGCAACCGTGGGCCCGCAGCCAGGCGGCCTGCTCGCGGTGCTCGATGCCCTCCGCGACGACTTCCAAGTCCAGTGCACGCGCCATGGCGAGGATGGCGGTGACGACAGGCACGTCCTGCTCGCGGTGGGTGATGCCGGCGACGAAGGAGCGGTCGATCTTCAGCTGGTGAACGTGAAGCTGGTGCAGCCGGTTCATGCTCGAGTAGCCGGTGCCGAAGTCATCGATTGCCAGCCTGATCCCTGCCACGGCCAGGTTGGCGAGGTTGTCCGCGACGACCGGAGCGTCCACGTTGTAGTCCGTCTCCACCAACTCGATGATCAGGCGGTTCGGGGCCAGCCCCGACTCGCTGAGGATGCGCGCCAGCCGGGTCGCGTAGCCAGGATCTTCCAGTTCCAGTCCCGACACGTTGACGCTGACCCCGATGGGCTCGCCGTCGCCGTTGGGTTGCCACGAGGCGGCGTCCCGGCAGGCCTCGGTGAGAACCCATTCACCGAGGATGGCGATGACTCCGCTCACCTCCGCCCGGCGGATGAAGTCGTCCGGCGGAATCAGGCCGCGCTCGGGATGGATCCAGCGGATCAGCGCCTCAGCCTTCTTCAGCATGCCGGTGTTGAGATCGATGATCGGCTGATAGAACACGGCAAACTCCCGTGCGGCAAGGCCGAGAAGGATGTCCTGCCCGTTCTGGTCATCACTGGGCCCGGGTGAGAAGGCCGTCGTCGCACCGCCGGAACGCTTGGCCTCGTAGAGCGCTGAATCCGCCCTGGACAGCAACATCGACAGCGACTCGCCGGGCGCGAACCACGCGACCCCCGCCGAGAAAGACGTCGTCTCCAGGGCCGCCCGCATGCCGGTCAGCACGGCTTCGAGCTCCGAGTCGGTCTGGTCGTTCAACAGCAGCACGAACTCGTCTCCACCGGGCCGAGCCAGCAGAGCGCCCTTGGGCAGCAACCGCTGCCATCTGCGGGCCAGCGACGAGAGCAGGTCATCGCCACCGGCATGACCGTGCCGCTCGTTCACCGCCCGAAAGCCATCGAGATCGATCATGATCAGTGCAAGTTGATGCTCATCCGGCCGGCTCTGGAGCATGGCTTGGGCGGCTGACTCCAAGCCCCGGCGGTTGGCCAGGCCGGTCAGGAAGTCGATCTCCGCGAGGTCAGCGGCCCGCACCAGCCAGCCCACCAGCACGGAGATGGCCACGACCACCCCGAGCAACACGACCAGTTCCGACGGCCCGACGGCGGTGTCGTTGTGCAGCACCAGCACGGCCATGGCAGCCGCAACGCAGACGTGCAGCCAGGCAACCGCCCGCGCGTAGGCGTAGAAGACGTGCACGATCACCAGCAGATACAGCATGCTGCTGACGACGGCCGTGGTGCCGCCACCGGCGAAGGAAACGCCGATCGTGATTGTCGCCGTCCCGGACAGGGTGATGCTGTTCAACAACCACCAGTCGCTCCGGCGCAGCCGGAGGAACGCCGGCGCACTGACGATGGCGAGCACCGCCAGGATCCGGATGACGCCGGTCGAGCGGTGTTCCGAGTGAGCCGGCCAGCAGGTCGACAGCAGCGCGGTGATGCCCACCAGCAGGAAGTCGAGGGCAAGGGTCCGGCCGACGAGCGTCGGAGTGGACACGGACGGCCGCCGGAGCAGCGCATGCCACCCCCGCGGTCGGACGCCGGCCGAACCGTGGAAGGAGAACACAATACGCTAATCGGCTGTCGCATCCGGTACTTGACGACCGTAACCCACTCGAAACTCAAGCCACTAGGCCCGGATGGGCTGTCGCGCCGTCCTCCAGACCCGCTCTGGCCGGGCTCTAGGGCTGTAACAGCACCTTGATGGCGCTGCGATCATCCATCGCCCGGTAGCCGTCAGCGACGTCGGCCAGCGGCATCGTGCGGTCGAACACCGCTCCCGGGTCGATCGCTCCGGACAGGACGTCGTCCAGCAGGTCGGGGATGTACGCCCGCACCGGAGCCACGCCGCCGACCAGACCGACGTTGCGCCCGAACAGCGCCTGCACCGGCAGCGAGCTACCCGAGACCGGCACGCCGACATAGCCGACGCGGCCGCCCGGACGTGCTGATGCCACCGCCTGCTTCATCGCCTCGTCGGTGCCCACGCACTCGAGCACCGCGGCGGCGCCGATGCCGTCGAAGAGGTCCAGCACCCGCGCGATTCCCTCGTCGCCCCGCTCCGTGACGATGGTGTCGGCCCCGAAGGTCCTACCGAGCTTCTGGCGGGACTCGTTGCGCGACATCAGCACGATGCGCTCGGCGCCCAGCCGGCGTGCCGCGATCACCGCGCACAGGCCCACCGCGCCATCCCCGACCACCACGACACTCGAGCCCGGTCCGACACCGGCCCCCAGGGCCGCGTGGTGGCCGGTACCCATGACGTCGGACAGCGCCAGCAGTCCGGGAACCAGCTCTGCGGCCGGCTCATCGTCCAGCGCGACGAGCGTGCCGTCCGCCTGGGGCACTCGCACCCACTCGCCCTGGCCACCGTCCACGGCCAGGCCGTCGGCGTCCTCGCCACCCCACGAGCCACCGTGCAGGCACGAGGTCTGCACGCCGTGCCGGCAGTTCGCGCAGGTGTTGTCGCTCACCACGAAGGGCGCGATGACGAACTGGCCGACCCGCAGGTCGCTCACCGAGGAGCCGACCTCCTCGACCACGCCGACGAACTCATGACCGATCCGGTGTGGTTCCGTCGTCGGGGTCACCCCCCGGTACGGCCACAGGTCCGAGCCACAGATACAGGACGCGGTGACGCGGACGAGGGCGTCTGTGGGCCGCTGGATGGCCGGGTCGGGGACGTTCTCGATGCGGATGTCGCCGGGCGCGTGGATGACCGTCGCTTTCATAGCTCCTGTATACCTCCTGCGGATATCCGCTCTGTAGAGGGCCACCATGCCGCCGCCCCCGGTGAAACCCGGATGCGGCCGAGGGCGGCACGTCTGGGATCATGTGCCCTCTGATGAAGAATTCATCGCGCCTGAAAGATCCCGCCCCCCTGTTCACCGCCGCAGCCGCCAGCTACACGGCCAACTGCGTCCTGGGCGTCGCCGTCGCCACCCGCCGCGTGGACACCTCGCACGTTCGATGGCTGCACCACGCGCTGTTCGGGATGACGGCGGCATCGACACTGGCCGCCGTCAGCTCCCTGAGGTGGAGCCAGAGCCGGGCGGGCTGGGCGCTGCTGCCCGCCGTGCTGCCCCTCTCGGTGATTCCCTTCGTCCATGATCGGGGGCTCCGGCATGTGGTCGTGGCGCTCACCGCCGCGCCGCCGATCGCCGCAGGTGCCGTCCGGGCCTGGAGGTAGCAGTGGAACTGCTGGACGCGGTTCGACGCCGCAAGACCACCAACGGGGGCTTCCTACCCCATCCGGTGTCCGAGGAGCATCAGCGCCTGCTGATGGAGGTCGCCGGCCGGGCGCCGTCGCAGCTCAACAGCCAGCCCTGGCGCTTCGTCCTCATCGAAGAGCGCTCCACCATTGCCCAGATCGCTGCCATCAGCGGCCAAAGCATGACCGAGGCCATGTCCAACGGAACGTTCTTCGAGCGGTACAAGCCGTACTTTCGCTTCAGCGACGAAGAGATGCGGACGTATCGCAGCGGCATGCTGTTCGACAAGCTCCCCGCGCCGTTGCGCCCCTTCACCAGCCAGGTGTTCACGCGCCGCGGCCAGTGGCTGATGAATGCCATGCGGGTACCGCAGACCCTCGGGGACGAGAACCGCAAGCTGGTGGCCGGCTCGCCGCTGCTGCTCGGGGTGCTGCTCGACAGGGGCGAGTACCGGCCGGGTGAACTGTCGTCCTTCTACTCCCTCTTCAGCATGGGCGCGGCCATGGAGAACGTCTGGCTGACCACCGTGGAGTTGGGGATGGGCATCCAGTTCGTCTCGTTCCCGATGGAGGTTCCGGGCAACTGGGCGCGCATCGAGAGCTTGCTGAGTGTTCCGGACGACCTGGAACTGATGGCCGTCTACCGCCTGGGCTACCTGCCGGCCGACCAGCACCGTCCGGTCATCGACTGGTCGAGTCACCAGCGCAAGCTGCCCTCGCAGTACGTGTTCCGGGGCACCTGCGCCACCCCGCAACTCGGTTGGGACTCCTGAGTGGGCGGCATTGCAGGCCCATGCAGGGTTTCGCTCAGTAGGGTGCGGCTGTGCTGCAACGCGGACTGATCCTGGTTGTCGAGGACGAACCCGCGATCGCCGATGTGCTGAGGCTGAACCTGGCGAAGGCCGGGTTCGGTGTGCACCTGGCGGCCGACGGCGAGGCGGGGCTCGCCGCGGTGGCCGCGCTGAAGCCGGCGGCCATGATCCTGGACGTGGGGCTGCCCGGCATCGACGGCATCGAGGTGTGCCGGCGGCTGCGCGCGGCCGCTGACTGGACGCCGGTGCTGTTCGTGACCGCCCGGGACGACGAGACCGACCGGATCATCGGCCTGGAACTGGGGGCGGACGACTACATCACCAAACCGTTCTCGCCGCGGGAGGTGGTGGCCCGGGTTTCCAGCGTGCTGCGCCGGTCGCAGGGGCTCACCGACGGCCCGGAACCACTGCAGGTCGGCCGCGTCCGGCTGGATGCCGCCCAACGGCGGGTGTTCGCCGACGCGACCGAGGTTCCGCTGACCGCCACCGAGTTCGACCTGCTGGCCTTCCTGATGCGCCGGCCAGGGCGGGTGATCGGCCGCGACCAGCTGCTCAGCGAGGTCTGGGGCTACTCCTCCATTGCCGGCGCCCGGACCGTCGACGTGCACATCGCCCAGCTGCGCGGCAAGCTCGGGTCGGCCAGCCCGATCCGTACCGTGCGCGGCGTCGGGTACGCGGTCGACCAGCCGGGCCCCGCCGCATGAGCCGGCCCCGGAGCACGCTGGCGCTGCGGATCTCCGCCCTCGCGGCCGCCGTCGCGGTGATCACCGCCGTGCTGGCAGGGCTGTTCGCGGTGCGGCTCGTCGAGAGATCCAGCGCCAGCAGCGCCCGCGAGACGCTCGGCCGGCTCGCCGACGCCGCTCAGCAGGCGGCTGATGCCGGGGACGATCCGCAGATCAGCCAGAACCGGGCGCGCCGGACGCTGCAGGTGCTGAAGATCCAGTCCGCGGCGATCAGCGAGAGTGGGACCGTGCGGACCGGCAGCCCGCTGGCGAGATCGGTGCTCACGCCGGCGGATGTCGCCACGATGCTCGGCGGCTCATCCGTGTCGGCTCAGCGGCCGAGCGGCGGCCACCAGGTCCTGATCGAGGGCCGCCGGACGAACGCCGGGGGCATCGCGCTCGTCCAGCGGCAGGCCGACGCGACGGCTCCGGCGGACCCGACGATCCGCCGGATCGAGGAGGCGCTCGTCATGGCGGTGCTCATCGCCGTCGTCCTCGGCCTGCTGGTGGCGATCCGGATCTCGCGGCCGTTGCGGCGCACTGCCGCGGCCGCACACGCGCTCGCCGCCGGGCACCGCGACGTGCTGGTGTGGCCCCAAGGCCCGACGGAGGTGGCCGAGGTCGGCCGGGCGCTGAACACATTGGCCGCGGCGCTGACCCACTCGGAGAGGCGCCAGCGGGAGTTCCTGCTGTCGGTGTCGCACGACCTGCGCACGCCGCTCACCGCGATCACCGGCTACGCCGAGTCGCTCGCCGACGGCGTCGTGCCGCCGGAACAGGCCCCGCGGGTGGGCGCGATCCTGCTGACCGAATCGCACCGGCTCAACCGGCTGGTGGCGGATCTGCTCGACCTCGCCAGGCTGGGTGCTCAGGACTTCCGGATCGAACCGGTCGAGGTCGACGCGGTGGCACTCTGCCGCGACGCCGCCGGTGTGTGGGCCGGACGGTGCGCCGCTGCCGGAATTCCCTTCAGCCTGCAGGCTCCGGACGCCGCCCTACCGCTGCGGACCGATCCCACCCGGGTCCGCCAGATCACCGACGGGTTGCTGGAGAACGCGCTCCGGGTGACCCCGTCCGGCGCCTCGATCGTGCTGGCGGTGCGCCGCGAGGTTGCAGCCGACGGGCGGGCCGCGGTGGTGTTCGAAGTTCGCGACGGCGGTCCCGGCCTGACCGATGCGGACTTGCCGGTGGCCTTCGAACGATCGGTGCTGCACGAGCGCTACCGCGGGCTGCGCCAGGTGGGCACCGGCTTGGGCCTGGCCATCGTCGCCGGCCTGACCCAGCGTCTGGGCGGAACGGCGGAAGCGGGCCACGCCCCGGAGGGCGGTGCCCGCTTCACCGTGCGGCTACCAGCCGAGGACGGCTACTTCTTGGCGCCGTCCATGACGTGAAGCGCGGTCAGCGTGCTGGTTCCGGTACCGGTGACGACGACCCGGTCGCCGGCGTGGACCTCGCTGATCGTTGCGGCCTTGCCCCTGGCCTCGGCCCGGGTGTGCACCTTCGTCGCGCTCGTCACGGAGTAGGTCTGGCTCACGTCGTCGGTGGCCTTGACCGTGATCGAGGTCGCCGACACCGCCGTGACCTGGCCCCGGATCTCGTCGTGGGTGACGAAACCGGTCTTGTCCTTGCCCGCGCGGGTGACCCACTGGGCGTGCAGGGCGTGCCGCCGGTGCCTCTTGGCGGCCTCGCGGCCCCTGGCAGCCTTGCCCGGAGCCGACGTGCCGGGGGCTGCCGGCTGTGAGCTGGCGGTGCTGGTCGGGCTCGCCGCCTGCGCGGAGGTCGAGCCGGACGCCGCGAGGGCGGCGGTGCCGGCCCCCAGCACCACGGCGGCGGCCGATCCGGCCAGAACGATCTGCTTGAACATGCGTACTCCTCAGGAAAGCGGTGGAACTGGGGATGCGGTTGACTTCTCTCACCATGCCGCGCGGACGTTCGATCCAGGGCAAGGCCGTGTCAGGGTTGTGTTCGGATCAGCTTTAGGCTGGCTGATGTGGCCGACCTCGAACTCCGCGACGCAGTTCCCACCGAGCTCGACATGATGACGGCGTATCGCATCCTGCGGCTGCGGGTGGACGTCTTCGTCGTCGAGCAGGAGTGCCCGTACCCGGAGTTGGACGGCCGGGACCTGGAGCCGGGAACACGCTGGGTCTGGGCCGAATCTCAAGAAGCGGAGTCGGTCGAAGCTGAGTTCGGCAAAGCCGAGTCAGCCAAAGCGCGCTTCGGAACCGAGGTTACCGGCACGCTGCGGATCCTGCGCGAGCCAGGCGGCGCCGTCCGTATCGGCCGGGTGGTCACCAGCAAGGCGGCTCGCTCGTCCGGGGTCGGTGCCTTGCTGATGAACCGCGCGCTGGAACTCGTCGGTCCGGGGGTTCCGCTGGCGCTCGACGCGCAGGCACACCTGGAGGGCTGGTACGCCAGGTTCGGTTTCGCACGCTGCGGGGGCACCTTTCTGGAGGACGGCATTCCGCACGTCCCGATGCGCACCGGTCCCGCCCGCACTGAGCTAGGTACCGTGCCAGAACTACAATTGAACGGCAATCAATAGGTTCGGGCGCTGTCTAGGATGGCGCCATGAGTGCTGCCAAGCGGGTCCGACTCGACCCTGAGGTGCGACGGGAGCAATTGCTCCAACTCGGCGTCGAGATGCTCGCCACCCGGACGCTCGACGAGCTGTCGATCGACCTCTTGTCCGAAGAGGCCGGCATCTCGCGTGGCCTGCTGTTCCACTACTTCAAGAACAAGCAGGACTTCCATCGCGCCGTGGTGCAGCGTGCGGCAGCCAACCTGATCGAGCGCACCGAGCCCGATCGGGCACTCGATCCGATGCCCCGGCTGATGCTGTCGTTGGAGCACTACATCGACTACGTGATCGCCAATCATCGCGGCTACATCGCGCTCGTCCGGGGCGCGGCAAGCGGAGACGCCGCCCTCCGAGAGATCTTCGACCAGACCCGCGACGCGTTGACCCTGCGCATCACCGCGCACCTGGCTGCCTTCGGCGCTCAGGACACCCCGGCCGTCCGGCTGCTGGCGCGGGGATGGTTGGCGATGGCCGAGGAGGTCGTCCTCGCCTGGGTTCCGGACCCGCACATTTCCAAGGAGGAGCTGTTGAGAATCCTGGCCGCCGCGTTGCCGGCACTGCTCGCCACCAGCCATGGCTGACGGTTCGCGGCGGTAGCTTGTCGTATGGACCTCGACCGTCACCTGGACGAGCTGCGCCGGGAAGGCGAGAAGCTCCGCTCCTGCCTGCGCTGTCTCGACCTCGACATGGCCGTGCCGTCGTGTCCGGGCTGGACGGTCGGGCAGGCGATCCGGCACACCACCAAGGTCCACCACTGGGTCGCCTCCATCCTGCGGGGCGGGGATCCGGCGCAGTTCAGGTTCGAGCGGCCCGCGGACGAGGCGCTCGACACCGTCCTGGCGTCCGGACTGGACGAACTGCTGGACGCGTTGCGGTCGGCACCGACCACGCTCGACGTCTGGACGCTGGTCCCCGCCCCCTCGGCGCGGGTGTTCTGGGCGCGCCGGCAGGCGCACGAGACCGCGATCCACCGAGTGGACCTGGAGCTGGCCGCGGATTTCGGAGTGCAGGAGTTCGATCCTGACTTCGCCGCCGACGGGCTGGACGAGGTGCTGGCGACACTCGCGCCGCACCGGTTCTCACCGGAGGGTGTCAGCGGTGTCCGGACGATCGCGGTCACCCCGCTGGATGCCAACGACGCGTGGACGCTGAGCCTCACGCCTGCCGGTGTGCACTGCCGGTCGGGGGCGGTGGACGACGCTGACCTGAGCGTGTTCGGCCTCAGCTCGGACCTGTACCGGTGGGCGTGGAACCGAGCCGGCGATGACCAGGTGTCGCTGCGCGGGGACCTGGGCCTGGCCGACCTGTGGCAGGCCAACTTCCGGATCGGCGCCGAGCGCGGCTGACTGCCGGTGCTCAGTCCTACCGCACCGGTCAGCGGGTGTCCCAGCGCCGGAAGTTCTGGTACGACCGGCTCGGTGTCGGGCCGCGCTGGCCCTGGTACCGCGAGCCGTACTGGGCGCTGCCGTACGGGTGTTCGGCCGGCGAGGACAGCCGGAACACGCACAGCTGCCCGATCTTCATGCCGGGCCACAGCGTGATGGGCAGGTTCGCGACGTTGGACAGTTCCAGCGTGATGTGCCCCGAGAACCCCGGGTCTATGAACCCGGCGGTGGCGTGCGTGATCAGGCCCAGCCGGCCGAGCGAGGACTTGCCCTCCAGCCTGCTGGCAAGGTCGTCGGGCAGCGTCACGACTTCCAGCGTCGAGCCGAGCACGAACTCGCCGGGGTGCAGGACGAACGGGTCGTCGCCGTCCGGTTCGACCAGCGAGGTCAGGTCGTCCTGCTGAAGGGACGGGTCGATGTGGGTGTACTGCGAATTGTTGAAGACCCGGAAGTAGCGGTCCAGCCGGACGTCGATCGAGGACGGCTGCACCAGCTCGGGGTCCCAGGGCTCCAGCTTGAGCCGGTCGGCCTTGACCTCGGAGCGAATGTCACGATCGCTGAGCAGCATGGCCGCGAGATTACCGGGGCCGTTGCCGAGCCCTGGTACGGCCACGGTGTTCGCTAGTATGTTGCGATACCGCTCACGCGGCACGCGGGTGTAGCTCAATGGCAGAGTTTCTGCTTCCCAAGCAGACGGCGCGGGTTCGATTCCCGTCACCCGCTCAACGAAGACGGCCCGTTGGGCTGAGCCGAAGACCGGCTACCTACGATCGGGCGGTGACCCGACACATCGCCATCGCGACCTGCGCCGAACTGCCCGACGGTGACCCGGACGACCGGTACCTCGTCGCAGCGCTCACCCGAATCGGCTTCGACGTCAGCATCGTGCCGTGGGACGCCCCTCAGACCTGGGCGACATTCGACGCCACCATTCTCCGGACAACCTGGGACTACACCGCTCGACGTGCGGAGTTCCTGACCTGGGCGCGGACCGTGCCGCGGCTGTTCAACCCGGTCGCGGTGGTCGAAGCCAACAGTGACAAGCGCTACCTCGCCGGCCTGGCGAGAGCCGGACTCCCGGTCGTTCCGACGACGTTCCTCGAGCCTGGCGAGCCGGTGGAGCTGCCGGCCATCGGCGAGTTCGTGCTCAAGCCGTCGGTCGGCGCCGGCTCCCGAGGCGCCGGGCGTTTCGATGCCGCGCAATCGGGCGCGCTGCACGGTGCCCGCAAGCACGCCGAGGCGCTGCACGATGCCGGCCGCACCGTGCTGGTGCAGCCGTACCAATCGGGGGTGGACACCGCGGGCGAGAGCGCGCTCGTCTTCATCGACGGCACCTTCAGCCACTCGATCCGCAAGGGCCCCATGCTCGCTCCGGGAACCCATCACCGACTGCGGGACGAGAAGTTGTTCATTCCGGAGAACATCACACCGCGGCAGGCCGACCCTGCCGAGATCGAACTCGCCGGCCGCGTCCTCGCGGAGCTGACCAAGGGCTTGGCCGCACCGCTGCTCTACGCGCGCATCGACCTGCTGCCAGGAACTGACGGTCCTGTCGTGGTGGAGGCCGAACTCACCGAGCCGTCACTGTTCTTCGAGCACTCGGCCGGAGCGGCGGACCGGTTTGCCGTTGCTCTGGCCGAGCGACTGGGCTGAGCGGCTGACCTGAGCTGAAGCCGGCTCCACGGCGGACCGTGGAGCCGACGCGCACTCAGGCCGGCGGTGCGTAGAACTGCAGGTCGTTGCCCTCGCTGTCCTTGAACGGCACGATCCGGCCCCACGGGTACTCACTGATCTCGCCGGTGAATTCCACGCCGCCGTTCCGCAGCCGGCTCACCTCGTCCTCGATGCCGCCGTCCGGCTGAAAGCTGATCACCGCTCCGCCGCCGGAACCACTGGACGAGGTCTGCTCGCGGGCATTGAGCCCGATCATCAGGCCACCCGCGTCGATCTCGGACCAGTCCCCGCCCGACTGCTTGACAGTCAGGCCGAGCGTCTCACCGTAGAACTTCACGGCCCGGTCCATGTCCTGAACCGGAACCCATACCGATGCCACTCCTGATGCCATGCCTGCTTACCCCACTCCATCGTTGACCGTGCCGGACGTTCCGGTTCTATCACCGCCACGCCCGCGGCGCGGAGGTTGCAGAAGTTTGAGCCCGCACAACCGGCTGCCGCCGCGGCGAACCAGAATGGGTGCATGAGCGACTTCGAGATCACCGTCCTGGTACTGAGCGAGCACGAGAACTTCCGCCGCAAGTTCGCGGCACTGAACGATGCCGACGAGCTCGCCGCGGCCTGGGAGGAGCTGGCCGCGGCGCTGGAGGTGCACGCGGTCGCCGAGGAGCAGTTGGTGTACCCGCTGCTGGCCCACGGCGTGGCAGAGGGCGCCGCCGAGAGCGAGGAAGCGGTGCGCGAGCACAACGACATCCGGCACGCCATTCAGGCGGTCACCGGGCACGAGGTCGGTTCCGAAGACTGGTGGCACGCCGTACGAGCCACTCAGGACGTCAATGCGACCCACATGGCGGATGAGGAGCGCGAGTTCCTGCCTGACTTCAAGCAGGCAGTGTCCGACGAGCGGCGCGAAGAGCTCGGCATGAGCTGGCTGCAGTTCCACGAGGAGCACGACAAGGCCCGGGGGCTGAGCGGGGAGGACACCGACCCTCAGGACGTACTGGACGCGTCAGCCCAGGTGGAAGCCCCGTGAGCTGACGCGTCCGGCGCCGGCCTACAGACTGTCGCGCCAGGCGACCCACTCCCGTACCGAGGTCAGGTCGTAGTCCGGTCCGCCGACCCCGACGGTGAACAACCGGGCACCCGCCTCGAGGTACGCCGGTCCGGAGTCCTCCGGCTTGCCGGGCTGGACGCCGACCGAGTGCTCGATCTCGGAGGGGTCCCGGTCGAACTCCTTGCACCAGTCGGCGAGCACGCCCGACTTCCGCTGGAGTGTGTCGAGGTCGGAGAAGGAGTGCCAGATGTCGGCATGCTGGGCGACCATCCGCAACGTCTTCTTCTCGCCGCCGCCACCGATCAGGACGGGGAGCTTGCGGGTCGGCGCCGGGTTGAGCTTGGCCAAACGCTGCTCGATCCGCGGCAGGTCCTGGGCGAGCTTGTTCAGCCGCGAACCGGCCGTGCCGAACTCGTAGCCGTACTCCTGGTAGTCCTTCTCGAACCAGCCGGAGCCGATGCCGAGGATCAGCCGTCCGTCGCTGATGTGGTCGACGGTGCGCGCCATGTCGGCGAGCAGCTCGGGATTGCGGTAGCTGTTGCAGGTGACCAGCGCGCCGATCTCGACTCGCGAAGTCTGCTCGGCCCACGCGGCCAGCATCGTCCAGCACTCGAAGTGCTGACCCTCGGGATCGCCGTAGAGCGGATAGAAGTGGTCCCAGTTGAACGCGATGTCGACGCCGATGTCCTCGGCCTCGGTCACCGCCTCGCGAATCTGGGCGTAGCTGGCGTGCTGGGGTTGAAGCTGGACACCGATACGAACGTCAGAGTTGGTCACGTCTCGAAGTTACCGCGTCACCCGCGACGTAGTCAGGATGAGCTTCGAGGACCATGCCGGTACGGGATCTGGACGTGACCGCAGAGCACTGGCGATTGCCTTCTCTCAGGCTTTCTAGAGTCAACGGTAGAGTAGCTTAGAAATCGTCATAGTTCGGCCCCCTGGGACCGGAGATAGCGGCCGAAGTGCGGCACCGTGAATGCGATCCGGCCGCGCTCTCCGGAGTAGATGAGGCCTTTTTTCAGCAGCGCGTCGCGCGCGGGGGACAGTGACTGCGGCTTGCGACCCAGGTGCTCGGCGACCACCGCGGTGGGAACAGACTCCGGCTCAGCGACCGGTCCACAGCCGGAGTCCGGGGTCGGCTCCGCAGGCGGCATCGCGGCGGCGGCCATCGCGTGCAGGTACTCCCGCTCAGCCGGGGTCGCCCGCTCGAACCGCGATCCGAAGAAGCCGACGGCCAGTTCGGCCTCGGCCTCGGGTGCTGCCATCGCGACATCGTCGGCGGTGATCGGCGAGCAGGGCGCGATATCCCACACCGCCTTTCCGTAGGCCTGGATGAAGTACGGGTAGCCCGCAGTCACCCGGTACATCGCCTCGAGAGCCTCAGGCGTGAACTCGGCGTCCTCGTCCTGCGCCGGTGACTGCAGCGCCCGATCGGCGGCCGGCCGGTCCAGGCGGTCGATCCGGGCGTAGCGGAACAGCCGCTCGCTGTAGGACTTGCTCGCCGACAGCAGAGCGGGCAGGTGCGGCAGGCCGGCACCCACCACGACGAGCGGCAGGCCGTTCTGGCTCAGCTCGTGGCAGGCCGCGCACAGCGCCGACACGTCGTCAGGGGCCAGGTCCTGCATCTCGTCGAGAAAGACGGCAATGCCTCGGCCGGTGTCCGCGGCCAGCCCGCCGACGTCGGAGAACAGCTCGACGAGGTCGATCTCGATATCCCCGGAGTCGGCCCGGCCTGAGACAGCGGGCACGTCGATGCCCGGCTGCCAGCGGTCCCGTAACTTCGCCGTGGGCGCCTCCTTCTGCGCGAAGGATTTCAGCACGCCGAGAACCTGCGCGGTGTCCTCGGGATGCGCGCCGCCCAGTTCCCGGATGGCCACGTGCAGCGCGGCCGACAGGGGCCGGCGCAGCGACTGGTCCGGCTTGGCCTCGAGCTTGCCGGTACCCCAGCCGGCTCGGACGGCGGCCGAGCGCAGGGCATTGAGCAGCACCGTCTTTCCGACACCCCGCAGCCCGGTCAGCACCAGCGAGCGCGCGGAGCGGCCTTTGATGATCCGCTCCAGTACCACGTCGAAGGCGATCAGCTCGGAGTCGCGGCCGGCGAGTTCAGGTGGCCGCTGACCGGCGCCGGGAGCGTACGGGTTGAGAACCGGGTCCATGGATCGGACCGTATCGCGGTGTCTAGCGCTGACCGCAGATTGAGCCATACAGAACGATCGTGTCGCGGGGCCGAGGTGAGCCCGAGCGGGAACCCGCTCAGTTTCGCCGCGGTGGCAGGTCCGTCTCGGCAGTGGTGCGCAGCATGATGTCGCCCACCTCGCCGAGTACGCGGATCTGCTCCGGTGAGAGCTGGTCGATCAGGTACGTGCGAACCGCCTCGACATGGCCGGGCGCCGCGGCCTGCACCACCGCGAATCCCTCGTCGGTCAACTCCGCGAGCTGGCCGCGCTTGTCGGTGGGGCAGTCCGTACGGCGCACCCAGCCGCGCTCCTCCAGCCGAGCCACGGCATGGGAGAGCCGGCTTCGCGAGGACCTGGCCCGTTCGGCCAGCTCGCTCATCCGCAGCGCGCGGTCAGGTACCTCCGACAGCGGGATGAGGATCTCGAAGTAAGCGTGCGGAAGGTTGCTGTCGGCCTGCAGCTGCCGGTCGAGGACGTCGAACAGCGCCCGGCAGCCGTCGATGAAGGCTCGCCAGGACTGCTGCTCCTGATCGCTGAGCCAGCGCGTCTCGGTCATGTCACTCCTGAGGGCGTCGTCCCGCTGAGGAAGCACTGCTCGCTTCGGACGAAGCGGTCAACGGCTCGGCGCCTACAGCGAATCTAATCCATTCCCCGCGCGCGCCCGCGGTGCGCTCGGCGGATCTTGGGGCCACTAGGATGGATGCGCGGGCAATGCGGCTCGCGGATCCGGTACGACCCCGATCGGTGGGCGCTGTTCCCGCCGTTCCCCGCGAGGTGAGAAGTGCAAGCGAACCCCATCCGTGTCCTACTGCTGGAGCAGATCCACCCCGAGGCCGTCGAGCTGCTCCGGTCCGCGGGCTTCGACGTCACCTCACTCGATCGGGCGCTGGACGAGGACGAGCTCGTCGCCGCGCTTGCCCAGGTACAGCTTCTCGGCATCCGCTCCAAGACCCAGGTCACCCAGAAGGTGCTCGATGCCGCACCGCACCTGCTCGCTATCGGCGCCTTCTGCATCGGCACCAACCAGATCGACTTGGTCTCGGCCACCGCGCACGGGGTGACCGTGTTCAACGCGCCCTTCTCCAACACCCGCAGCGTCGTCGAGATGGCGATCGCGGAACTGATCTCGCTCACCCGCGGGCTGACGGAGAAGAACAAGGCCATGCACGCCGGCGTCTGGGACAAGTCCGCCGACGGAGCGCACGAGGTGCGCGGCCGCACGCTGGGCATCATCGGCTACGGCAACATCGGTACGCAGCTGTCCGTCCTGGCCGAGAACCTCGGCATGCGGGTGCTGTTCTACGACACCGCCGACCGGCTCGCGCTCGGCAACGCCCACCGCAGCGCCAGCCTGAAGGAGCTGCTGCACGACTCCGACGTCGTGACCCTGCACGTGGACGGCCGGCCGGAGAACAAGAACATCTTCGGCGACGCCGAGTTCGCCGCGATGCGCCAGGGCAGCATCTTCCTCAACCTGTCCCGTGGCTTCGTCGTCGACTACGCGGCCCTGCGGCGGCACGTCGAGGACGGCCACATCGTGGGCGCCGCCGTCGACGTCTTCCCGGTGGAGCCGAAGCGGCGCGGTGACGAGTTCGTGTCCGAGCTGCGGGGGCTCGACAACGTCATCCTCACCCCGCACATCGGCGGGTCAACCGAGGAGGCGCAGCAGGACATCGGACAGTTCGTCGCCAACAAGTTCCTCGACTTCGTGAACGAGGGTTCCACCGCCCTGTCGGTCAACCTGCCCGGCCTCGGCCTGCCCCGGCGCAAGGACACCCTGCGGCTGGTGCACCTGCACCGCAACGTCCCCGGCGTGCTGGCCCGGGTGAACGGCATCCTTGCCGAGCACGAGGTCAACGTCGAGGCTCAGCTGCTGGGCACCAAGGGCGACGTCGGGTACTTGGTCACCGACAGCGTCAGCGGAACCACCCAAGAGATCGTGGACCAGATCCGCGCGATGCCCGAGACGATCCGGCTGCGCGTCCTCACCTGAGGCCCGCGGCTGGTCCGGGCTCAGCATTTCGGGAGCTGGGCAGCTCAGAGCTGTGGGCTGACGTCGGCGGCGATGAGTTCGAGCTGGTCGAGGTCGGTCGGGTCCATGAGCTGCAGGTAGACCCGGTCGACACCCGTGTCGGCGAACTGGCCGATCTTGTCCGCCACCTCGGCCGGAGTACCGGCCAGGCCGTTCGTGCGGAGCTCGTCGAGGTCCCGTCCGAGAGCGGCCGCCCGCCGGGCCAGGCCCGCGTCGTCCTTGGCTACGCAGACGACCTGCGCGGTCGAGTAGGCCATCGAGTCCGCTTCCCGGCCGGCCCCGGCCACGGCGGCGCGGATTCGGTCGAACACCGCGTTCGTCTCGGCCACCGGCTTGAACCCGACGTTGTACTCCTCGGCGTACCTGGCGGCCAGGGCGGCCGAGCGCTTCTTGCCCGCCCCGCCGAGGATGATCGGCGGCCGCGGCCACTGGACCGGCTTCGGCATGGCCGGAGCGCCGGTGAGGGTGTAATGCTCGCCCGCGAAGTCGAATGTCCGGCCCAGCGGTGTCCGCCAGAGGCCATCGATGACGGTGAGTTGCTCCGCGAAGATCTCGTAGCGCTCGGCGAGACCGGGAAAGGGAATGCCATAGGCGGCGTGCTCCTCGGCGAACCAGCCCGCGCCGAGGCCCAGCTCGACGCGGCCGTCGCTCATCTCGTCGATCTGGGCGACGCTGATGGCCAGCGGGCCGGGAAGCCGGAACGTCGCCGGGCTGACCAGGGTCCCGAGGCGAATCCGGCTGGTCTCGCGGGCAAGTCCGGCGAGCGTGATCCACGCGTCCGTCGGACCCGGCAAGCCGCTGACATCGCCCATGTGCAGGTAGTGGTCCGAGCGGAAGAAGGCGTCGAAGCCGAGGTCCTCGGTGGCTCTGGCGACCGTCAGCAGTTGGCTGTAGGTGGCACCCTGCTGGGGCTCGGTGAATACGCGCAGCTTCATGTGTCCGAGGTTATCGCGGCAGTCCGGCAAGTGTCCGAGGTTATCGCGGCAGTCCGGCAAGCCGGCCCTCCCGCGGCAGCCGCCCGGTCGCCGGAGTGCCAGCTATCCGGATATACACGGGTTTGGACGACCCGCTTGCAAGGGCTACCCGCCAGTAATACCCTTCTCCTACTGACCAGTAACAAGGAGACGCGCGGCGATGGGCCATTACCAGAGCAACCTTCGAGACATCGAGTTCAACCTGTTCGAAGTCCTGGGCACCGGAGACCGGCTGGGCAAGGGGCCCTTCGCCGACATCGATGCCGAGACCGCTCGTGACATCCTCGCCGAGGTCCGCACCCTGGCCGAGGGACCGCTCGCCGACTCCTACGTCGACTCCGACCGCAACCCGCCCGTCTTCGACCCGGCCACGAACTCCGTGACGATGCCGGCCGCCTTCAAGAAGTCGTACAAGGTCTGGCAGGACGCCGAGTGGTGGCGCCTGGAGTGCACCCCGGCCTACGGCGGCACGCTGGCCCCGCGGTCGCTGGTGTGGTCCATCGGAGAGATGGTGCTCGGCGCCAACCCGGCGGTGTGGATGTTCAACTGCGGGCCGGCCTTCGCCAACATCATCCACGAGCTCGGCACCCCGGAGCAGCAGGCGATCGGCCAGCTCATGGTCGACAGGCTGTGGGGCGCGACGATGGTGCTGACCGAGCCCGACGCGGGCTCGGATGTCGGCGCCGGCCGCACAAAGGCGATTCAGCAGGAGGACGGCAGCTGGCACATCGAGGGCGTCAAGCGGTTCATCACCTCGGCCGAGCACGACATGAGCGAGAACATCATCCACTACGTGCTGGCCCGTCCGGAGGGCGCCGGACCAGGCACCAAGGGGCTGTCACTGTTCATCGTCCCGAAGTACGACTTCGACTGGCAGACCGGTGAACTCGGTACCCGCAACGGCGCGATGGTGACCAATGTCGAGCACAAGATGGGCCTGAAGGCGTCGACCACGTGCGAGATGCGCTTCGGCGAGACCATCCCGGCCAAGGGCTGGCTGCTCGGCGAGGTACACGACGGCATCGCGCAGATGTTCAAGGTCATCGAGCACGCCCGGATGATGGTGGGCAGCAAGGCCTACGCCGAGCTCTCGGCCGGTTACCTGGCCGCGCTCGGGTACGCCAAGACCCGGATCCAGTCCGCTGACCTCACCCGTTCCGGTGACAAGTCCGCTCCCCGGGTGGCGATCATCAACCATCCGGACGTCCGCCGCCAGCTGATGACGCAGAAGGCGTACGCCGAGGGGCTGCGGGCGGTCGCCCTCTACGCGGCCAGCGTGCAGGACAAGATCCAGGTCGCGGAGTTCGAGAAGGGCAACGAGGTGCCCGGTGGCCTGGCCGACGGCGAGGCGTCCGCTGGAGAGAAGGCGAAGCGGCAGGCGTCGGTCGACGAGCGGCTCAACGACCTGCTGCTGCCGATCGTCAAGGGCGTCAGCTCGGAGCGCTCCTACGAGCAGCTCGGCCAGTCGCTGCAGGTCTTCGGTGGCTCCGGCTACCTGCAGGACTACCCGTTGGAGCAGTACATCCGCGACAACAAGATCGACTCGCTGTACGAGGGCACCACAGCCATCCAGGGACAGGACTTCTTCTTCCGCAAGATCGTCCGCGACAAGGGCACCGCGCTCGGCGCCCTGTCCGCCGAGATCCAGGCCACGCTCGACTCGATCGGGGACGAGGCGCGGCTCAAGGTCGAGGGTGAGGCCGTCGGAAAGGCACTGTCCGAGGTCGGCACGATGGTCGGCGCCATGATCGGGCAGCTGACGTCGGCCCAGGACGACATCCGCAACATCTACAAGGTCGGACTGAACACCACCAGACTGCTGCTCTCGGCCGGCGACCTGGTCATCGGCTGGCTGCTGCTGCGGCAGGCGCTGGTGGCCCTGGAGAAGCTGGACGGCAACGGCCTGTCGGCCTCGGACAAGTCGTTCTACGAGGGCAAGCTGGCGGTGGCCCGGTTCTTCGCGAACAATGTGCTGCCCGAACTGGTGTCGCGGCGCAAGATCGTCGAGGGCACCGACAACGCCATCATGGATGTCTCCGAGGACGTCTTCTAGCTGGATAGGGTGTCGCCATGAGTTCGGTAACGGCGCGCTGGATCCAGCTGGAGGGCGCGGTCAACGTACGCGACGTGGGCGGGATGATCACGGCGGACGGACGGGCGATCCGGCCAGGCGCGCTGATCAGATCCGCCAACCTGCAGCACCTCACCACTACGGACGTGACGACTCTGGTACGTGACCTCGGCGTGCGCCGGGTCGTGGACCTGCGCACCGACGTCGAGGTCGAGCGGGCGGGCCCGGGGCTTCTGCATGCCCAGCCGGACGTGGTGGTCCACCACCTGTCGCTGTATCCGGACTCCGACGGCAACGCCGAGAACGTCGTGGCCATCGACGAGAAACCAGCGGACAGCACCGACGACGCGGCGAAGCCGGTGCTGCCCTGGCAGGGCGACAAGCTGACTCCCGATCGGGCACCCGTCGTCGGTTCCTACCTGCGCTACCTCACCCGGCGGCCGGACTCCGTCGTCGCCGCGCTGCGGGCGATCGCCGAGCCGGACGGCGCCACCCTGGTGCACTGCGCCGCGGGCAAGGACCGAACCGGGGTCGTCGTCGCGCTGGCCCTGACGGTCGTCGGCGTTCCCCCGGAGAGCGTCGCGGCCGACTACGCCCTCACCCAGTCACAGATGGCGCTGATCCTCGCGCACCTGGCGCGCAGCGACCTCTACGACCGCGAGGTGACCCAGCCGGATCAGATTCCGACCGCCAGTGCCGAGGTGATGGAAGCAGTGCTCTCGGCTGTGCAGGCCGAGTTCGGCAGCGTGCTCGGCTGGCTGGCTTCGCACGGCTGGACGGAGCGGGACACCGAAGCACTTCGCGCGAAGCTGGTCGGTCCGTCGCAGCAGGATCACCCCAACAGCGGAAGGTAAAGCGCGGTTTCACCGCTCGCGCGGATCTGGACGGGGACGCCCCAGTCCTGGCGCGCGAGGTGGCACGCGGGATGAACGTTGGCCGGGTCGTCGTCACACGAGGCGGCCTGGGCCGTGACGTGCAAGACGCCCTCGTCCCCGGGGTGGCCCGTCAGCACCAGCGTCCGAGCCAGCTCCGTCCCGGAGCCGGCGCCGTCCGCGAGCAGTGTGGGAGGAGAGGCGCTCACCGTCAGCCGCGTCGAGGGCCCGTACCGGTCATCGAGCTTGCGGCCGGGCGGCGGAACGAACGGCACGCTCAGTTCGAGCACCCCGTCGCGCAGGTCGGTGACCGGGCGCTGGGTGCGGAGTGGATCGGCCAGCACCTGCGTCAGCCTTCCGGCGGTCACCGGCCGCACCAGCTGGTGGGCGGCGGATTCCACCACCACCAGCTCGCTGTCGACGAGCACCAGCCCGGACGGCTCCGCCAGGTCGGTGGCAAGCGTGCCGACCTCGTCCGTGACCGGGTCGTAGCGTCGGATGCTGGAGTTGTAGGTGTCTGCGACGGCGATGGAGCCGTCCGCCAGGACCGCGACGCCCAGTGGGTGCTGCAGCCGGGCCTTGGCCGCGGGGCCATCGACGTGACCGAAGTCGAACAGCCCCTCACCCACGGCGGTGTGCAACTGCCCGTCGACGGTGAGGTAGCGCAGCGCCGAGTTCTCGGAGTCGGTGAACCACAGTCGGTCCCCGGATACGGCGAGGCCGGAAGGCTGTGCGAGCCACCCGTCCAGGGCAGGCCCGTCCTTCAGGCCCTCGACGGTGGTGCCGGCCAGGATGCTCACCGCATCGGTACGAGGGTTCCAGCCCAGCAGCAGGTGGACGCCGGCGGCAGCGATGGCGACCACTCCCGCCGCGGGCCACCAGGCGACGTCCCACGGTGACAGCACCGCGGGCACGGCACCGGTGACCGTCGTCCGCCCCGCCAGGCCGGCCGGCAGGTCCACGGTGCGCTCGATCGAGCCGTCGGACAGTCGCACCCCGCGCAGCTGGTGATTGGCGGTGTCGGCGACGACAATGTCGAAGCCGACCTCGGCTGCCAGTTCGGGAGGCAGGACGGTCAGGCCATTGGGCTCGGCCAGGCGTTGCCCGTCGTTCCCGCGCTCGCCGGTGCCGATCCGGCGCCGGACGGTGGACCCGTCCAGTTCGGTTTCGACCAGCTGGTGGTGCCCGGCATCGGCAATGAGCAGGGAGTCCGCCAACCGGATGGCCTTGGCGGGAAAGCGTAGGTCGCCGGGCTCCGGCTTGCGTGGACGGTACGGATTGTCGCCGCGGCGCAGGGTTCCGGCGACGTCGTGCTCGGCCACGAGTTCGCTGATCAGCAGTCCGAGCGAGGAAACCTGTCCCTCGCCGGCTGCCTGCGCCACCACATAGCCGTTCGGGTCGACGAGCACCAGGGTCGGCCACGCGCGCACCGCGTACTGCTGCCACAGGTGCAGCGCAGGGTCGTTGAGGACCGGATGCTCGACGCCGTAGCGCTGGACCGCCGCTACCACAGCGGTGTCGGACTTCTCGTGCTCGAACTTGGGGGAGTGCACCCCGACAATGACCAGCTCGTCGGCGAACCGGCTCTCCAGCTCCCGGAGCTCATCGATGACGTGCAGGCAGTTGGCGCAGCAGAACGTCCAGAAGTCGAGCAGCACGACCTTGCCACGCAGGCCCTTGAGGCTGAGGGCGGTGTCGACGTTGAACCAGGTGCCTGCCGGAAACTCCGGCGCCCGCACGCGGGCTGATCGCTGAAGAGTCACGTGGATACCCAACCACCGGGGACGGAACGCGATTCCGTACCTGGAAGTGGGCGTGGGACGGCTCCGGACAGCCGAAAGGCCGCCCTCGTGAGGAGGACGGCCCTTGGTGTGCAGCACAGTCGCGCGCCGCAGAGTTGCTCAGCGGTTGTAGTTCTGATGCGCTGCCATCGCGAGCAACTCGGTCCGCATGCTCGGCGTGGCGGTGAGAACCGCACGCTCGTACTGGCGGTACGCCCGGCGAGCGCGGATCTTCTGCTTCAGGTTCGTCATGATGTTGCCCTTCGTGATGAGTGACGCCGTTGTCGCTTGCACCGGGCAAGTCCATCGAATGCGTTCCGTTCGATCAACTGTTGTTTTTTGGCCCGATTCATTAGTCAGTTTAGCTGCCTGACCTTACGAAACCACACTAGTGGCTTCGTTATGCCTAACGTTACGAGACCTCATCGTTATTCCAGGCGATCGGGTGCCGAGACGAGTGGGCAAGCTCGGACTGCACGCTGCAGCGGGCCACGGTTCTCCAGCCGGGTGACCAACCGCGTTGGCCGAGGGGGGCGATTCGGCGAGAATGCGTTCATGGGAGAGCTGATCGTGGTGACCGGTCCGCCTGGAGCCGGGAAGTCGTCGGTGTCGTCGCAGCTCGCCGACATGGTCGAACCGAGCGCGGTCGTTGCCGGTGATGAGTTCTTCGGATTCTTGAAGCGTGGCTACATCCCACCCTGGCTGCCAGAATCTGATCAGCAGAACACTGTCGTCACCGAGGCAGCGGCCGCAGCCGCCGGCTGGCTCAGCCGGCATTGCTGGGTTGTCTACGACGGCGTGGTGGGACCGTGGTTCTTGCCGACCTTCGCTCGACGAACGGGACTGAAACAGATCCACTACGTGACGTTGTTGCCTCCGCTCGAGACTTGTCTCGAGCGGGTCCGCACCCGCATCGATCATGGTTTCACCGACCTCGCGGCGGCCCGCCACATGTACCTGCAGTTCGCCGACGCGGAGATCGACGGTCGTCACGTGCTGACCGATCCGGACGACGACGTCTCCGCGCTTGCCGCGCGTATCTACGGTGACATCACCGCCGGCTCCTTTGGGTACCCCACCGGTTGAGTCGGACGGCGGGACGAGCACGGCGACGCTGCCGTCACAATCCACGAACGTCAGAGGCAGCCCGGCGGCTTGTCGGCGCCGAGCAGTAGCGGCGGCCCTCAACCGAACGGGTCGGTGGCCGTGCGCAGGACCTGGTGGGCGGAGCCGATGACCGGCTGGCCGTGGCCGAAGCAGGCGACGTCGACGTCCAGGGCCACGAGGCGTTCCAGCGACCGCCAGGCTTGGTGGCGATCGGTGTTGAAGGGTCCGAGCACCACGCCGCCCTGGTGCTCGGCGATGGTGTCCCCGGTGAGCAGCACTCCGGCCTCCGGGAGGTGCAGGGCGATGCTGCCCGGGGTGTGGCCCGGCACCGAGAGCACGACAGCCCCGCTGCCCAGTTGCAGGACGTCCTGATCCGTGACCTCCTGATCGACGGGACAGGCCGGCGCCGGGTGCAGGTCCGCGGCGACAACGGCGTGCAACTGCTGCTCCGCGGGCGTGAACGCGGGCGGTGGACCGTCCGCGCCTCGCACGAACGGTGCGTCGGCGGCTCCCGCGATGACCGGGACGCCCGCCCACTCCGCCAGGTCGGCAGCCGAGCCTGCGTGGTCGTCGTGGAAGTGAGTGAGAACGATGCGCCGTAGCTCCTCGCGCGGCAGCCCGAGGTCTTCCAGCGCGGCTCTGATCGCGGGTCCGCTGCCGGGCGGCCCGGTGTCGACGAGCGTTGTGCCGCCCTTGTCGTGCCACACGTAGGCGTTGCTGATGCCCAGCGGGAGCAGGTGTAGGCCGGGGATCACTTCGATGATGTCCACGTCCAGACGCTAGAACCTCCGGGCGCCGTTTCCTCGCAATTTCGCTCAGCGGTGATCGGCCGCGTTGGGTTGTAAGGTCGGCGCCATCCCGAACAGCTTGGTTTCGGCGCTCGCGGCCTGCCGTCCGGATAGGCCGGCGGCATCGGCGCACCCCACCCTAAGCTGGACCCATGTCGATTCACGAGGTAGCGATCGCTCCACTGAGCGGCGATTCAGAGGCCACCATCGCCCCGCGTCCCAACATGGCGACGCTGGTCGTGAACGTGGCGTCCAAGTGCGGGCTCACCCCGCAGTACGAGGGCCTGGAGCGACTGCAGGAGCGATTCGGCAGCCGGGGCTTCACCGTGCTCGGAATTCCCTGCAACCAGTTCGCCGGCCAGGAGCCAGGCACGGATGCCGAGATCGCCGAGTTCTGCTCGACCACGTACGGGATCAGCTTCCCGCTCACACAGAAGGTGGACGTCAACGGACCCCAGCGACACCCCCTCTACGCCGAGTTGGTCCATGTGCCGGACGCCGAGGGCTACACCGGCGACATCCGCTGGAACTTCGAGAAGTTCCTGATCGCGCCGTCGGGCGAGGTGGTGGCCCGCTTCGATCCACGCACCGAGCCCGAGGACGAGCGCGTGGTCAGCGCGATCGAATCGAACCTGCCCGGCTGATCTTCTCGACCCTCAAGGCTCAGCAGAATCGGCCAGCAGCGCAAGGGCCGTCGAGCCGCAGTAGCGGTCCGACGGCCCCTGATCGCGCAGCTCGTTGCTAGAGCAGGGCAAGCCCCGGGTCCCGCAGCACGGCCGCGACGTCCGCGAGGAACTCCGAGCCCTGCTGGCCGTCCACCGAGCGGTGGTCGAAGGACACCGCCAGCTGGGTGATCCAACGCGGTTCGATCCGCTCGTCGTCCCCGGTGCCGACAACCCAGGGCTGCCTGCGGATCGCGCCGAAGGCCAGGATCGCGGCCTCTCCGGGGTTGAGGATGGGCGTACCGGTGTCGATACCGAACACGCCGACGTTGGTGATCGTGAAGGTTCCGCCACTCATGTCCGCGGGCGCGGTCTTGCCCGAACGCGCCGTCTCGGTGAGGTCGGTGAGCGCACCGGCCAGCTCCAGCAGCGACAGTGCGCCCGAGTTCTTGATGTTCGGGACGATCAGGCCCCGTTCGGTGGCCGCCGCGATGCCGAGGTTGACGTGATGCTTGATCACGATCTCACCGGCCGCCTCGTCCCAGGTGGAGTTGATGATCGGCGTCCGCTCGGCCGCCCACAACACCGCCCGCGCCACGAACAGCAGCGGTGACACCTTGACGCCCTTGAACTCGGCACGGGCCGCGATGCGCTTGCGCAGCTCCATCATCTCGGACACGTCGACGGTGATGAACTCGGTGACGTGCGGGGCGGTGAAGGCCGAGGCCACCATCGCCGCGGCGGTGTGCTTGCGCACCCCCTTGATGGGGATGCGCGTCTCCGCCCCCCGCGCGGGCACCGCCGTCGCTGCCGGTGGCGTCGAGAGCGCCTGCTGCACGTCCTCCCGCGAGATGGTGCCGTTCGGTCCGGTGGCGATCACCGTGCTGAGATCGACGCCCAGGCTCTTCGCCAGCTTGCGAACCGGCGGCTTCGCCAGCACCGTCCGGTCCGGGTTGACGACCGCGACGGCCGCGGTGGTGCCCGGGGTGACGTCGAACGCCGGATTGGCGCTCGGCGCCGGCAATGCGGCGGACGGCTGTGACCGCTTGCGGCGCCGCGCCCGCTCGCCGGAGACGCCGTACCCGACCAGCACCGCCTGCCGCTCGACGGCCGGCGCGGACGGGCCGCTGTTGTCCGTGCCGTCGGGGGACACGCCGCCATCGGCCGGCGGGGTCGGAATCATGTCCTCCGCGCCGCCGCCGACCAGGGGCTGCGTCGGGCCGCTGCCGTTCACCGGCTGGGCCGCGTCCGACGGCAGCTCGCCCGCGCCCACCCGGATGGTGATGATCGGCTGCCCGACGTCGACGGTGGTGCCCTCGGCGAAGTGCAGCTCGTGCACCACGCCGGCGAACGGCGACGGCAGCTCGACGGCGGCCTTGGCGGTCTCGACCTCGACAAGCACCTGGTTCACCACGACGGGGTCGCCGACCTTGACGTCCCAGCGCAGGATGTCGGCCTCGGTCAATCCCTCGCCGACATCGGGGAGTTTGAATTGCTTCAGTTCAGCCACGGGTAGATGTCTCCTGGATTCCGGCGCTCAGTACACGAAGGTGCGGTCGACCGCGTCGAGGATGCGGTCGACGTCTGGCAACCACTCCTCTTCGATCCGACTCGCCGGGTACGGAGTGTCGAAGCCACCGACCCGCAGGATCGGCGCCTCCAGGGAGTAGAAAGCCCGCTCCTGAACGCGCGCGGCGACCTCGGCGCCCATGCCCAGATTGACCGAGGCCTCGTGCACGATCACCAGCCGGCCGGTCTTGCGGACCGACTCCACGACGGTGTCGATGTCGATCGGTGAGAGCGAACGCAGATCCACCACCTCCAGCTCGCGGCCGTCCTCGGCGGCGGCCTTCGCGGCGTCCAGCGCCGTCGCCACCATCGGTCCGTACGCGACCAAAGTGGCGTCCTTGCCCGGACGGACGACGTGCGCCTTGTGCAGGAGGGCCGGCGTTCCGGCGGTGTCCACCTCGCCCTTGGCCCAGTAGCGGCGCTTCGGTTCGAAGAACACCACCGGGTCGTCGCTCTGGATGGACTGGCGCAGCATCCAGTACGCGTCCGAGGGATTGGAGCAGGTGACGACCTTCAGGCCGGCGGTGTGGGCGAAGTAGGCCTCGGGTGACTCGGAGTGGTGCTCCACTGCGCCGATGCCGCCGCCGTACGGAATCCGGATGGTGATCGGCATCTTCACCATGCCCAGCGAGCGATTGTGGAACTTCGCCAGCTGGCTGACGATCTGGTCGAACGCCGGGTAGACGAAGCCGTCGAACTGGATCTCGCAGACCGGGCGGTAGCCACGGATGGCCAGGCCGACCGCGGACCCGATGATGCCCGACTCACCGAGCGGTGCGTCGATCACGCGGTCCTCGCCGAAGTCCTTCTGCAGGCCGTCGGTGATCCGGAAGACGCCGCCGAGCTTGCCGACGTCCAAGCCCATCACGAGAACCTTGGGGTCGTGCTCCAGCCGGTCACGCAGCGCCGTATTCAGCGCGTTCGCCATGCTAAGCGTGCTCATTTTTTGTCTCCACTCTTCGCGCAAGCGCTCGGCGCTACCTTCGCTCCGCTCCTCGCTCGCTGACGCTCACTGCGATGCTCACTCGGCGCTACCTTCGCTCCGCTCCTCGCTCGCTGACGCTCACTGCGATGCTCACTCATTTATGGCCGGACCCTTCGAAGGAGTTCAGGTAGTCGGCGTAGTCGGCACGTTGCTCGGCAAGCTCGTCGGTCTGCTCGGCGTACACGTGGTCGAAGGGGGACAGCGGGCTCGGATCGAGCAGCGTCCGGCAGGCCTCACGGATGCGTTCGGCCAGCGCCTCGGACTCCGCCTCCAGCTCGTCGAAGAAGTCCTGACCGACGGCCGCCTCACGGACGAGGTAGGCGCGAACCCGCTCCAGTGGATCCCGCAGCCGCCAGGTCTCGAGCTCGTCGGTGAGCCGGTAGCGGGTCGGGTCATCCGACGTGGTGTGCGCACCCATCCGGTAGGTGTAGGCCTCGATCAGCGTCGGCCCCTGTCCGGAGCGGGCGTCGTCCAGGGCCATCCTGCTCACGGCAAGGCAGGCCAGGACGTCATTGCCGTCGATGCGGACGCCGGGGAAGCCGAATCCTGAGGCCCGCTGGTACAGCGGAACCCGGCTCTGGCGCTCCACCGCCTCAGAGATCGCCCACTGGTTGTTCTGGCAGTAGAAGACAACGGGCAGATTCGCCGCGGCCGCCCAGATGAACGCCTCGTTGACGTCACCCTGGCTGGACGCGCCGTCGCCGAAGAAGGCCAGGACCGCGGTGTCGCGGTCGGCCTCGCCGGTGCCGACGGCCCCGTCGCGGGTGACGCCCATCGCGTAGCCGACCGCGTGCAGCGTCTGCGCACCGAGCACGATCGTGTACAGGTTGAAGTTGTTGTCGTTGGGATTCCAGCCGCCGAGGCTGACACCGCGGAACATGCCCAGCAAGGTCAGCGGGTCGACATCACGGCACCAGGCCACACCGTGCTCGCGGTAGGTGGGAAACGCCATGTCCTGGGCGCGCATCGCACGTCCCGGGCCTACCTGGGCCGCTTCCTGGCCGAGACAGGAGGCCCACAGACCGAGTTCACCCTGACGCTGCAACGCGGTCGCCTCGCCGTCGAACCGGCGCACCAGCACCAGGTCCCGGTACAGCGACTTGATCTCGTCGTCGGTGATCGTCAACGGATAGTCCGGGTGCTCGACCCGGATGCCCTCGGGAGTCAGCAGCTGGATCAGGTCCGGCTCCGGAGGGACTTCATGGTGCAGCGACATCTACGCTCCTCGCGTTCTGAGCACCGCCACGGGATCGCCGCTGGGTGCTGCTTTGCTCTGCCAAGGCAATGTGCGGCGACCGGCGACTCAGGGGTGTCGAGCACCCGAAGCCATTGCTTGCCCACATAGTCGCACGAAGCCGGGCCTGCTGTGGCGCACGCCATGTACTCATCGGTAACACCGAGGATTTCCAGCATGACTCCGCGGCTGCCGCGGCGACTTGCCGGCACCGTCCGGCCTGGCGGCCCGCCGTACTGTGAGGCGATGGACGAGAACAGAGCCCGCCGGGTGGTGGACGCGCTGCGCGACCGGGGGATGGACGCCCAGCTGGCGCACGCCGGCGTGTACCGGTTCGGAGTGCGGGTTGCCCTGGGCGACGGGCGGGAGGCCGAGTGGGACACCGACGGCACAGCGGGCCTCGAGGCGCAGGTGATGCGTAACGGCGTGTTGGTCGGGTTCGTACCGCAGATCGAGGGCTCCGAGGACTTCAGCGAGGCCCAGGTCGTCGACGCCATCGCGCGGACGGACTACGACCAGCCGATCGCCCGGCAGCGTGCCACGCCGCCTCCGCCCGCCGCGCCGCTACCCCGCCAGGGCGGGGTGTTCCGGCGCTTTCTGGACGGCTTCCGCTACCGCTGACCCGCAGTCGCCTTTCGCGGCTGACCGCAGTCCCCTTTCGCGGCGCCTCCGCAGTGACTAGCGTTCCACTCCCGGGTGCAGGTACAGGCCGGGACGAGCAGGGCCGGGTCCGGGAGGTCGCATGATCATCGCCGACATACTGCGAAACAAGGGAGCCGCGGTGCTGACCATCGCGCCGGAGGCCTCGGCAGCCGAACTCGCCGCGGTGCTGGCCGAGAACCGGATCGGCGCCGTCGTGGTGGTGGAGCATGACCGTCCGATCGGCATCGTCTCCGAGCGGGACGTCGTGCGAGGGCTGAACAGCGAGGGCGCGGGGGTGCTCGACGCCTCCGTGGCCGACCTGATGACGACCGAACTCTTCACGTGCGAGCCGGCCGACTCGGTGGACCGGATCAGCGTCGCCATGACCGAACGGCGAATCCGGCACGTCCCGGTGCTGGACGGCGGCGAGCTGGCCGGCATCGTGAGTATCGGCGACGTGGTAGCCGCCCGGATCCGGGACCTCGAGACGGCCCGGGGACAGCTGGAGAGCTACATCACCCAAGGCTGAGGCGCGGGCTGTTTCGCCCCTGTCCGGGTGTCACACCGGCTCGAGGGTGAAGCGGCCGTCCGCAGTCTCGAAGTACACGACGACCGCGTAGTCCGATCCGCTGATCACGCCATGGCAGACGGTGACCACTCCCTGGCCGACCTTGGGGGTCCGAGGGCAGGTCATATCCGCGACGTCGCCGCCGTCCTGGCGGACGCGGGCGGTGACGGCAGCGGACAGACATCCGCCTTACCTTCGCAGGCCGATCGTCGCATCCGCCGGTGCTACGAGCCGTAACCTGGTTACCGAAGAAGACGCCAGCCGACCAGGGGAGGTGTCATGACAGAACCGACTGCTCGGCGCCGGCCGAGCCCGTGGCAGTGGATCAGGTACTCCTTCGGCGCCCGGCTCCCGCCGGAACTGCGCGCCTGGGTGCTGCACGACACCACCTCGCGCACCTGGTGGCTGCGACACGTCCTGCGCTCGCTGCTGCAGATGTCACCGCTGATCGCCGCCGTCCTGATCTTCATTCCGGGACCGTTCTGGATCAGGGGTATGAGTGCCCTGGGCGGCGGGCTGATGGGGCTCATCTACGCGATCGGCTACATGACCGAGACGACCGAGCACCGGCTGTACAAGGCCGGGTACGCGCTGGGGACCGGCGAGGCGATCCGCGAGGAACGGTCCCGGCGCGAGCGCACCCAGACCACTGCCCTCCGCCGGGAGAAGATCGCGGCCCGGGCCGCCCGCCGCAGCCGTTAGCGGATAGCCGTTAGGCGGATAACCGTTAGCGGATAGCCGTTAGCCGATGAGGCCGGCTGGTTCGCGGTGCTCCGCCTGCTCGGTCAGCTCCTCGGGCAGCGGCTGCTGATGGACCACCGCCAGCCGCGAGACCGCCCTCGTCCACGCCACGTACAGCCTGCGCAGGCCGCCGACCCGAGTCGGTTCCGCGGCCACGATCTCCGCGGGCTCGACCAGCACCACCGAGTCGTACTCCAGGCCCTTGGCGGCCGTGGCCGGCACCACCGTCACCCGGTGACCCAGCTCCTCGGCCAGGGTGGCCGCCTCGATCCCGGCTGCGGCCAGTTCACCGAGCACGGCGTCCGCCCGGGCGTCCGGCACGATGACGGCAATGGATCCCGCCACGGCGAGGCACCGGCGGACGGCCGCTGCCACATCCGTGGAGTACGTCAGCGCGTCCCCGCCGGCACGCACGGACGAGGCCGGCGGAACATTCGGGGCGATGTGCGGTAGCAGCCGGTTCGCCACCTCCAGCACCTCACCCGGCACCCGGTAGCCGATGGTCAGCGGACGGACGACGGCGTGCGGCTGGCCCAGATGCGTCAACGTGACCGGCCAGGAGCCCGCGGCCCAGGGCGCGGTTGCCTGCGCCACGTCGCCGAGCACGGTGATCGAGCCCAGCGGGCAGCGCCTGGCGACCGCCCGGCACTGCATCGGGGACAGATCCTGCGCCTCGTCCACCACCACGTGCACGTAGGCGTCATTGCTGCTGAGAAGCCCCGTCAGCTCATCGACCAGTACCTGATCCGCCGCCGAGAACTTCGCCAGCCGCGGCGTGCGGGGCGGGGCACCGGTCCAGGCGAGCAGCGCCAGCTCCTCGTCGGTGAGCGAGGTGCCCGCGCAGCGCCGGGCGAAGGCCGGATCGGTGTACAGCCGCACCAGCACCGCCCGGGGGTCGAGCGCAGGCCAGACGCTGTCCACGAACTCCCGCACCTGCTGGGACCTGGCGACCTTGCGGGTCTCGCTGTCCGACGGGGCGCCGCCCACGTCCTCGCGTTGCCGCCGGACGTCCTGGGCGAGCAGGTTCCGCAGCCGCTCGCGCGCCGAATCCCAGCGCAGCTCACCGGCCGCCAGTGAACGTCGCGCGTCGTCGACATAGCGCCGTACCCGCTCCACCGGAATCCGGTAGCGCCGCGTCCCCACGATGGGGACCACGTCGTCGGACGGCTTGGCGATATAGCTGAACACCGCTCGGCGCAGCACCTCGGCCATCCGGGCATCGCCTTTGAGCACCGCCACCTCGACCGGCTCCTGCCGGGTTGCCGGCACGTGCGCGACGAGCTGGTCCACGGTCGTCTGCTGGATGCCGTTCTCGCCGAGGGCCGGCAGCACCTGGGCGATGTAGCGCAGGAACGCCGAGTTCGGACCGACCACCAGCACGCCGGAACGACGCAGCCGCTCCGGATAGCTGTAGAGCAGGTACGCCGCCCGGTGCAGGCCGACCGCCGTCTTGCCGGTGCCGGGCGCGCCCTGGATGCACAGCGAGGTGTCGAGATCCGCCCGCACCAGCTCGTCCTGATCAGGCTGGATCGTCGCGACGATGTCGCGCATCGGGCCGACCCGGGGACGCTCGATCTCTTCGCGCAGCAGGTCCGAGGCCAGCCCCAGCTCCTCACCCGCGTCCAGCCGCTCGTCCTCGAAGGACGTCAGCCGGCCGTCCGCGAAGCCGAAGCGTCGGCGTAAGCGCACACCGTGCCGGTCCACCGTCGACGCGCGGTAGAACGGCCGGGCGATCGGAGCGCGCCAGTCCACCACCATCGGGTCGCCGGAGTCGTCGCGGATATGCCGGCGGCCGATGTGAAATACCTCGCCGGACGGGTGCTCGGCCTCGGCGTCGCGATCGGTGCGCCCGAAGAACGGTGGCGCCGAGGCATCGGAAGCGAGGTGCTGGATGCGCGCGGCACGCATCCTGCCGAGCCCCTCACTGGCAAGGGCGTCGACGCCGTAGTCGGCGATACGCTCGGCCGCGTCCCGCATCTCGTCGAGGCAGGCGAGGGACTGTAGTAGGTGGGCTTGTTCGGTCGCCAGAATCGAATCGGCAGTCACGATTTGTCAACGCTAGTCGACCGCGCAACCGATTTATCGGGCTTACCGAAGACGGCCCGTACGCACAGCAGCGGCGTTTCGTTGGTTATCGCCGCGGTGCGCTACAGCGCGCCGCCGCGAGGGCGACGGCGGCTGAGGAACAGCAGCGAGAAGCCGGTGAGCGTCAGCAGCGCGGCATAGCCGGCCGTGCTACGGGGGTCGGTGTCCGGGCCGGTGTTCGCGAGGCCGCCTGCCCCACCGCCGCCGCTGATCGGCGTGCCGCTGATCGGCGTGCCACTGATCGGCGTGCCACCGCCACTGGGGCCGATCGGCTCGGCCGGCGAGGCGGGCACCAGGAGCACCGGCGACGGCGACGGGAGCACCGGCGGCGGCGGCACGATGGTGAGCTCGAAGGCCTGCGTTGCGTCCGGGTCCACGCCGTTGGACGCGGTGAGGGTGATCGGGTACGTATTGAGCGTCGAGGCCGTCGCGGTGCCGGACAGTGTCGCCGTGCCGTCGGGGTTCGGCGTGAACGTGATGCCCTCGGGCAACGGCCCCGTCGCGCTCAGCGTGGTCGGCGCCGGAACGCCGGCCCTCGTGGTGACGGTGAAGGTATCGGCCAGTCCTGCCGTAAAGGTGGCCTTGGGCTGGCTGGTGATCGTCGGCGGCGCGTTGACGGTGAGGGTGAAGGACTGGCTGATGTCCGACGTGGACGCGGCCGCACGCTGGACGCTCCTGGCCGCACGCGCGTTCTGGGCCTGCGGGAGCACGTTCTTCGATGCCGTGATGGTCAGCGGGTACACCCCACCGGCCGTCGCGGTGCCGGACAGCGTCGCCGTGCCGTCCGGGTACGCCACGAAGGTCACGCCGTCGGGCAGGTTCCCGCTGGCCGACAACCGCGGCGGGGCCGGATAATCACCTGAGGTGGTGAAAGTGAACGACCCGTGCGTACCAGCGGTGAACGTCGTGTGATCCGTGCTCGTGACGACGGCCGATTCGGTGATCGTCAGCGTGAACGACTGGCTCGTTGCCGGCAGGCCGGCATTCTTCGCGCGGATGGTGAGGCTGTAGCCGCCGCCCGTTCCGGTGGCCGGCGTGCCCGAGAGCGTCGCCGTGCCGTTGCCCCGGCCTGCAAAGGTGACGCCGCGCGGAAGGCTTCCGGTCTCGCTCAGCGTCGTCGCCGCCGGCGTACCCGCGTTGGTGATCACCGTGAACGTGCCACTGGTCCCGACGGTGAACGTCGTGTGGTCGGCGCTGGTGATGCTCGGCGCCTCGTTGACGGTGACCGTGAAGCTCTGGGTCGCGTCCGGCGCCACCGTGTTACCGGCCCTCAGGCTGAAGTGGAACACCCCGCCGGCCGTCGGGGTGCCGCCCAGGATCGCGGTGCCGTCGCCCTGGTCGACGAGGGTGATGCCAGCCGGCAGCGCGGTCGGGTCGGTCACCGTGATGGCGACCGGCGTGGCCGGTACACCGCTGGACGTGGTGACGGTGAAGGCGGCCGCGGCACCGAGGGTGAACGTGGTGAGGTCAGCGCTGGTGAACCGCGGCGGCTGGCGCACCGTGGGGGTGAACGACTGGGTCGCGTCCGGGCCCACGCCGTTGGTGGCGGTGATGGCGAACGGGTAGCTGCCGCCGGTGTCGACGGCCGGACTGCCCGAGAGCACCGCCGTGCCGTCGCCCCGGTCGGCGAACGTGACGCCGGCCGGCAGGGCGCCGGATTCGGTCAGCGTGATGTCACCGGGGCCGCTGGGGTTCCCGCCGGCGGTTCGCACCGTGAAGGAGCCGGCCTGGCCGACGGTGAAAGTCGCCGAGTCCGTGCTGGTGATCGTCGGCGGGTCGGTCACCGTGAGCGTGAAGCTCTGGGTCCGCGCCGACGTGCTGCCGCCGGTGGCGGAGGCGCTGATGGTGATCGGGTAGCTGCCGCCCGTACCGGCCGCCGGAGTTCCCGACAGGGTCGCGCCGCCACTGCCGTTCGCGGTGAAGGTGATGCCGCCGGGCAGGATGCCGGACTCGGTGACGGTGGTCGCGACCGGGAAGCCGGCACTGGTCGTCACGGCGAAGCTGGAGGCGGCGCCCACCGTGAAGGTCGCGGAGTCGGCGCTGGTGATGGTCGGGGACTCGTCGACGTTCAGGGTGAAGGCCTGGCTGTCCGACGGGCTGAACCCGTTGTCCGCCAGCACCGTGAAGGGGTAGCTGCCGCCCGCGCCCACCGGCGGGGTACCGGTCAGCGTGGCCGTGCCGTTGCCCCGGTCGGTGAAGGTCAGCCAACTCGGCAGAGTGCCGCTGGTGGTCAGCGTCGGGTCCGGGAAGCCAGCGGTCGTGACCGTGAAGCTGCCGGCCGTGCCGACCTCGAAGGTGGTGGTGTTGGAGCTGCTGACGGTCGGCGCGGAGCCGACGGTCAGGGTGGCCGCGGTGGTGGTCGCCGAGCCCACCACGTTGGTGAAGACGGCCCGGTACCTCTTGCCGCTGTCGGCTCCGGCCGTGGTAGGGGTGTAGCCGGTACTCGTCGCGCCGGCGATGTTGCTGAAGCTGGCGCCGCCGTCGGTGGAGCGCTGCCACTGGACCGTCGGCGTCGGGTACCCGCTAGCGGCGGCGCTGAACGTCACCGAGGCTCCGGGGTTCACCGTCTGGCTGGACGGGTTGGCCGTGACGGCCGGTGCCTGCTGGACGGTGATGGTGAGGGTCTGGGTGGCGTCCGGGTCGACCCGGTTGGTGGCCGACAGCGTCACAGAGTAGGTGCCGCCCGTTCCGGCCGCCGGGGTGCCCGAGATGGTAGCGGTGCCACCGGACCCGGCCGCGAAACTCAGGCCGGACGGCAGGGTGCCGCCGGTCCGGCTGACGGTCGCGGTCGGTGATCCCGACGTGGTGACCGTAAAGCTAGCCACGGAGCCCGCCGTGAAGGTGGCCGTCGCCGCGCTGGTGAAGGCCGGTGGCTGGTCCACGCTGACGGTCAGGGTCTGGGTGGCATCCGGGTTGACCCCGTTGGCGGCGGTGACCGACAGCGGGTATGTGCCGCCGCTGCCGGCCGCCGGGGTGCCGCTCAGGGTGGCCGTGCCGTCGCCGTTGTCCACGAAGGTGAGGCCGTTCGGCAGCGTGCCGGATTCTGTGATGCTTGCCGTCGGGTAACCGGTGGTGGTGACGGTGAACGAGCCGGCCTGGCCGATGTCGAAGGCTGCGGTGTTGCCGCTGGTGATCGCCGGCGCCTGGTTCACGGTGATCGCCGCGGTGACGGTGGCGTTGTCGAAGGTGGCCAGCACGTGGCCGGGGCCGCTGCCGGTGTGGGAGTTGTAGGTGGTGCTCGACTGGCCGGAGTTGACCGCGGTGACCGAGGAGCTCACCGTCGCGTCACCCGGCTGCGGGTCCTGCCACCGAATCGGCTGGCCGGCGAACGCGGTGAGCTGAGCGCCGCCCACGGTCGCGCCGAGGGAGTCGGTTGTGAACCCGGCGGTGATCGTGGAGGTGGCATTCGGTCCGACGATCGTGGCGGGCGAGGCGCTGGCCGTCAGGACGAGGCGGGGCGCGACGGTCGCGCCGCCCGACACCGTGTCACAGCCGGTCGTGTCCGGACCGGTGTTGCAGCCCCACCAGTTGCTGGCCGCGTCGACCGTGCTGGCGTTGGCGGCCAGTGCCGATCCGGTGCCGGCGACGTTCTGGGTGAACCGGTTGTAGTGCAGGTCGGCGGTGGCGTTGTTCAGCTGGATGGCGCCACCGGTCTGGGCATTGCCTCCGCTGACCGTGTTTCCGGTGAAGGTCGAGCCACTGACGTTCAGGGTGCCGCTGCCCGCGAGGATGGCACCGCCGGTCGCGCCGCCGGTGCTCGAGGTGATCGAGTTGTTCACGAAGCGCGAGTCGGTGACGTCGTAGCTGGTGCCGCCGACGGCCGTCTTGACGTAGAGCGCGCCGCCGTTGTTCTGCGCCGTTCCGGCGGTGTTGGTTCCGTAGTTGCCGCTGAACGTGGTGTTGCTGATGGTGAGGTGCTCACCCGCGGCAGAACCCTGGGCTCCGTAGGCCACGCCGGTGCCCGGGCTGGAGTTCGAGGTGTTGTTGCTGATCGTGGAGTTGGTGATGGTCAGCGAGCCGCCGGCGAACTGCACGCCGCCGCCGGACTTGTTGGTGGCCGCGGGTGATCCCACGGACGAGGCGTTGTCGGTGACCGTGACGGCATGGAGGGTGAGCGTGTCACCAGTGGTCGCGCTGGCCGAGCCACCGATGATGCCGCCGCCGCCGAACGAGCTGTCACTTCCACCGGTGATCGTCAGGCCGGAGATGTCGACCGTCACCCCGCCCACCACGTTGGCATCGAGGTCGAAGACCCGGCTGGCTCCGCCGGCGTTGACCACCGTGGCGCCCGCGCCTGCCCCGGTGATGGTGATGGTGGCATTGCCGTTGGAACCTGGCTGCAGCTCGCCGCTGGTGAGGTTGTAGGTGCCGGCCGGCACGTTGATCGTGATGGCGTTGCCCGTGCTCAGGCTGATGTTGTCGGCGAGGCAGGTTGCCTCACGCAGGCTCAGGGGTGACGGCGGCGTGGTGGCGTTGCTGCCACACGCCCCCGAACCGGCGGCGATGTCGGCGGTGGTGGAGACCATCAGTGTCGTAGTGGCCGCGAAGGCGGCCGAGGGCTGCACTATCACGGCTCCCGCGAGCGTCAGGGCAACGGCCAGTCCGGCTTGGGCGAGCCGCCTGCGTGCGGGGGAAGCGGGGGTGTGCCGCATGAGCCATCCTTGAGGTCTCCGCAGCCGGGACGGGCGCGGATCGATTTCTGCGGGTGCCGCGGAGTCCCGATGCGTGAGGTCTTCGGGTTAGGTCTGGGTCAAACTTGCTGCAAACTGTAGCGACGGATTCGGGAATAGCCAACACATTGCACAATCAGCCGTTACACAACGCCAGCAGCCCCAGCTCGGCATGGGCTCGAACAACCGCACGAGAACCAGGCGCCGTATCTGGTTCTCTGAATCCTGACGGCGTGTCCGGAGGCTCGATCCTTTGAGGAGGATGGGTCTATGTCATCTGCGACGTCGAGGAAGTACCCGCCGGAGTTGCGTGAGCGGGCGGTCCGGATGGTGGCCGA